>ERZ772874.152-NODE-152-length-35738-cov-12.387187_pt1 | contig 35738 bp, 34 predicted proteins | sample MGYA00580586_ERZ772874 | MGnify/ENA primary metagenome ERZ772874 (study PRJEB29015, sample SAMEA2737952) | human oral metagenome | biome: human oral; feature: human-associated habitat; material: dental | place: China | collected 2154 ... | reverse complement strand
GATAGTGTTCCTCCAGATACTCCACCGCACGCACGCCGAACCCCTCATCCCGCAGGATGATGTTGCCGATGCCGAGCACCGTCACGGGCGCGACCGGAACCAGCTGGTCCTGATCCATATTCATCGCGATTCCTCCTGCGCCGCCTTCTTTGCCGCCGCCTGCGCCCGCAGCCACGCATACCACGCCGAGAGCCCCTCTCCCGTCCGGCACGAGACCGGCAGGACGGCAATTCCCGGATGCAGCGCCCTGATGTCTGCACACGCCGATGCCATATCAAAATTCGTATAGGGCAGAATGTCCACCTTATTTAAGAGGGCCGCCGCCGATTCCTTGAAGATCAGCGGGTACTTCAGCGGCTTATCGTCGCCCTCCGTGATGCTCAGCACCACGGCCTTTGCATCCTCGCCGAGCGCAAATTCCGCAGGGCAGACGAGGTTGCCGACGTTCTCAATCACAATGAGATCGAGCGCCGTGAGGTCAATTTTCTCCAGCGCCGCCGCGACCATCGCCGCATCGAGATGGCAGCCGCCGCTCGTATTGATCTGCACGACCTGCGCGCCGCAGCGCTCAATGCGGGCGGCGTCCTTCGTCGTGAAGAGGTCTCCCTCGATCACCGCAATGCGCAGATCCGTTCCGAGCTCCGCAAGGGTCTGCTCGAGGAGCGAGGTCTTGCCCGCGCCGGGCGAGCCGAGGAGGTTCAGCGCATAGATTCCGTGGCGGGCAAAAAACGCCGCATTCTCCGTAGCCGCCGCATCGTTGCGGCCAAGAATATCCGCCTTGACAACTACCTTCATCGTCCTATTCCATCTCTATAAAATCCACACGCATCTCGCGTCCGCCGATGATCTCCATCCCTCCGCCGCAGTCCGGACAGAGGTAGTCCTGCGGGCGTATCCGCAGTTCTCTGCCGCAGTCGTGGCAGCGCCCCATGAGAGGCACGCGCTCCCATGTGAGCGCCGCGTGCTCCGCAGGCGTCCCCTGCACGAGGGAGGAAAAACACAGCGAAAGCGCATCGGTCTCCACGCCCGACAGTTCGCCGAGCAGGAGGCCGATGCGCTCGATACGTGCTGCATCATTCTTCTGTGCATAGTCGAGCGCGATCTCCAAGATGCCCTCGGCAATCGCCATCTCGTGCATGCTCAGAGCTCCGCCGAAAGTCCGTGCGCGGCGAACGTGCCGACGAGTTCCGTCAGCTTCGTCTTTGCCGGATCATAGTCCACCGTCGTCTCGCCGTCATGCGTGTGAATGTGCACGTAGAGGACGCCGGGCAGCCCCAGCAGCGCCTTCTCTACCGCTGCGGCATTCTCCTCGGTGTAGCCCTTGACAAAAAACTGCAGATGTGTGGTGCTCTCCGCGAGACCGCAGCCGCAATCCTTACACATAGTTTTCTCCTTTATTGATTTGGCAGCGTACTGCATGCCCATCGCGAATACCTCGTTCGCAAGCGTTCGTGCGCTTGTACGCTCAAATACCGACGGATTTCTAAACGCCCTTCGGTTGAACGACGAAATCCGCCGGGGCGTACCGCCCACTTTTCCCGCTTGCTCCACTAGGGTCCGCTTATGGACATTGCAGCACGCACAAGACTCTTTACTCCACGTCCTTCGCATCCACAGGCGTATGCCGCAGCAGCTTGCTGCCCGCGAACATGCTCGAGACCTCGGCCTCGCCCTCCATGAACTCAGCGCGCACAACCATGTAGAAGTGCCCGATCGCAAAGAGGATGATCGCCCATGCCGCATAGTGATGGACAAAATGCGTCGTGAACTCGTTGCCGAGGAGGCGGTTCACCCAGCCGAACATGACCCCGCCGATCGCCGACGGCTCTGTCATATAGTACATGGCAAATCCTGTCAGCACCTCAATCGCCACGAGGACGTAGAGTCCCGCATATGAGGCACGTGCCAGCGGGTTCCGCAGGAAAGGTGCATGGCTCGGCTTGATCAGCATGTAGTGCAGCGCCACATCCATCATATCGCGGTAGTACTGCGGCTTCCAGAAATGCGGAAACAGCCGGTCGCCGCGGTTGATGATGAAGCCGTACACACGCCCGATGAAGCCCGCGCAGAAAGCAAACGCTGCAATGAAGTGGATGTTGCGCACAAGGTTCATCAGCAGCGCCGAGTTGGTCGGCTCAGAGCCGAGAATCACGGGCGGCTTCGTAATGAGGAAGCCCGTGATGAAGAGGACGACGATCGAGGCGGCCATCAGCCAGTGAAAGATGCGCAGAAAGGGGCTGAAGAGGTAGTATTCCTGCCGCTGTTCTTTTTTCATGCGGATCGCCCCCTATTCGTCCACACGCACGCCTGCGTAGGGATCCGTCGTAACGACGCGGATCTTCTCCCCCTTTGCATTGAAGAGATGCGTCGAACAGGCCATGCACGGATCGAACGAGCGGATTGCCTTCACGATCTCGAGCGGCTTATCGGCGATCTTCACCGGCGTATCCATCATCGATTTCTCATAGGCACCCTGTCCCGCCTTGTCATCGCGCGGGCAGGCATTCCACGTCGTCGGAACGACCGCCTGGTAGTTGGCAATCTTGCCGTCCTTGATCACGACCCAGTGGCTGAGCGCGCCGCGCGGTGCCTCGTAGAGGCCGACGCCCTTTGCCTCCTTCGGCCATGTCGAGGGATCCCACTTGTCGTTGTTCACGACGCGTGTGTCGCCGCTCTTGATGTTCGCGACGAGCTTGTCGAAGAAATACTTGCCGAGCTCCGCCTGCAGCTGCGCCTCAAGTGCGCGCGCCGCCGTGCGGCCGACCGTCGAGGGCAGCCACGCCTCGACCGGAACGCCGAGCACATTCGTCACGGCGTCGATCTGATCGACGATGATCTTCTCTGCCCAGGTGAGTTCGCCGAGGAGTCCCTGCTTCGCCTTCGTGTAGAGAACGATGTAGCGCGCGAGCGGACCGACCTCGCAGAGCTTGCCGCGCCATTTCGGCGTCTTGAGCCAGGAGTACTTGCCCTGCTCGTTGAGCGCCTTCCACTCGGTCTTCGTGCCCTCCTTCGGCTCCGTGTAGTGGGGCTTCGTCACGCCCTCCCACGGATGCAGCGAGGCATTCTCCTGGCCCGGGTACTCGTACCATGCATGCTCGACGCTCTCGCTGATGCCCTCAGGATCATTGAGATCCTCCATCTTGAAGTCATAGACCTTCGCCTGCATGACGCCGCCGGCAAAGTTCTCGACGACGCCGTTGCAGCGCACGAGCAGCGTGCTGAAGAAGTCGCCGTTCGAGGTTCCGCTGAACGGTTCCTCGGGGAACATGCCGAAGCCGAGCACACGCTCCTTGGCAAGACCGCCGCCGGAGACATAGCCGTTTTTCACATAGAGATGGCCGATGGCGAGGACATCCGGCAAATAGTAGTCGTTCATCATATGGCGCGCCTGGTTGATCGAACGATCCACGATCGCAAGGCGCGCCGTATTGATCGGCGCGTTGCCGTCCTCCATCGAGATGGAGCAGGGCATGCCGCCGAGCACGTAGTGCGGATGGGGATTCTTGCCGCCGAAGACAACGTGCGGTACAACAAGATCTTTCTGCTTATCGAGCATCTCGAGGTAGTGCGAGATTGCCATGAGGTGCACCTCGGGCGGCAGCATCCGGTAGTCCGGATGATCCCACCACTGCGCAGAGAAAATGCCGAGTTGGCCGCTCTCCACGATCTTTTGGATCTTCGCCTTGATCGCCGCATAGTACTCTGGATTGGAGATGGGTACATCGTGCGGATAGGCCTCGGTATCGAGACCCGCAGGTCCGCGGAACGGGAGGCGGTAGGTGCTGAGCACCGTATTCTGGAGCGCAGCCGTTGCCGCAGGATCGGCTTTCAGCGCCTCGAGCGGACTGACCCAGTCGAGCGCATGCAGATGATAGAAATGGATGATGTGGTCCTGATGTCCGAGGCACGCCGCGATGATGTTGCGGATGTAATGCGCGTTCTTTGGGATCGTGATGCCGAACGCATCCTCGACGGCGCGCAGGCAGCCGAGCGCATGGGAGGATGTGCACACGCCGCAGATACGCTGAATATATGCCCACGCATCGCGCGGGTCACGATCGTTCATGACGAGCTCGAGACCGCGCCAGGCCGTTCCGGAGGAGATGGCGTCCTCGACCTTGCCCGTCGCCTCATCGACCTGAATTTCAACGCGCAGATGTCCCTCAATGCGGGTGATCGGGTCTACAACAACGTGTTTCATTCATGCACCTGCTTTCCCTCTTTTTCCAGCTGCTTTTCGTGCTGCTTCTTCTGCACGAGGCTCGCTCCCGCATGCGCCGCAACACCGACCGCGGTCGCCACGGCAAGCCCCGCACCGACCATATCGACGTCGATGCCGTTGTACTCGGGCAGGCGCTTCGAGAACGGCGCCTGATCCCAGAAGTTCGCATTGCTGCAGCCGATGCACGGTGCACCCGACTGGATCGGATAGGACATGCCCTGATACCAGCGCAGATTGCCGCAGGAATTGTAGGTCTCCGGCCCGCGGCAGCCGAGATGGTAGAGACACCAGCCGGCCTTTGCCCCCGCATCGTCGAAGCGGTCGGCAAACATGCCCGCATCGAAGAACGGGCGGCGGTAGCAGGTGTCGTGAATACGGTTGCCGTAGAATTGACGCGGGCGCCCTTCGCCGTCAAGCGGCGGCAGCGTACCGAACAGGGCAACGTGCATGACCACGCCCGTCATGACCTCGGGGATCGGCGGGCAGCCCGGCACGGCAATGTAGGGCTTTGCGCCGATATAGGAGCGGATGCCCTTGGATTCCGTCGGATTCGGCGCAGCCGCCTGAATGCCGCCCGCCGTTGCACACGTCCCATAGGCAATGACTGCCTTTGCCCCCTCGGCGACGTGCCGCAGCGTATGGGCGAACGAATGCCCGCCCGACATGCAGGTATACTCGTGCTCGCCCGAGGCAACCGCGCCCTCGACGGCGAGGATATACTCGCCGTAGTACTTTTTGACCGTTGCTTCAAGATGTTCCTCGAACGGCTCGCCGCAGCCCGCGCTGAGAACATGACTGTACTCGAGCGCAATGCTGTTCAGCACGAGATCCGATGCGAGCGGTGCACCCGATCGGATGAACGACTCGTCACAGCCCGTGCACTCATGTCCGTGCAGCCAGATGACAACCGGCAGCGGTTTCGCCTCGGCAGCCTCGACGACCTTCGTCAGCATCTCCGTGCTCAGTCCCATGAGCGACGTGAGCGTCACGCAGCCCTTTAAGAAGCTGCGGCGGCTCATTCCCTTTGCAAGATAAGCCTCCCACAGGCTCTCCCTCTTACTCACATGACCCCTCCTAACAAATACACAGATGTCCAATCGGGCATTTTAATAAAAGAAAATACACATGCCCATAACTTTCTTTTATTATACACCTCATTGAACGAAAAATAAATCATTTCATTTACGCTTCCATTTATTTTCCCCTTCCCTTTCACAGCGCAAAAAGGAGCTGTCTCCCGTACTCGTGTGGTACGACAGACAGCCCCTGCTGTACTGTACTCCGCTCAGATCGTGCACAGAACACCGAAAAAACACAGGTCCCCCTGTGACAGTGGCAATTCTGCCGCTTCCTTTTCAATACGGGAAGGCCCAGACATTTCTGCATGAACCCGGTGCACATCTCGGAGATTTCGTCTCCGCAGTGCAGACGCAATATCATAGGCTGCAGGCGGCATATCCGTCGTCCTTAGATATTTTTGCTCAGAAACGCCGAACAAATGCTGAATGCATCTTTTCCCTTATATTTAATTATAAATTAATTCTAACAGGGTTATATTCTTTTGTCAATATCCGATAATTATTCTCACCATAGAGATTTTTTATTTTAGGTGACGCGCCGCCTTTTTCACAGCATCGCGTTCCTTCTCCGCCATCGTGTTCGGGCGGATCTCGGCCGCGTGGCCGTCGCGGTTGCCGCTGGTGAGCTTCTGATTCTCTTCATCATAGGCGAGGATCTCGTAGGTACGGATCGTATTCTCCTTCGGACTGAGTACGCGGCGTTGGAGTGTATAGCCGAGCTTCTCGTAGCCCGTGTCGTGCATCGCCTCGGCAAACTGCGCCTTGCCGAGATCGTTGTAGAGGATGAGCTGCCAGTAGGCAATGCTGCCGTCCGTATTCTTTGCCATCATGCTGCGGTCGAAAAACCAGCCGCGCCGTTCATCGCCCTCAATGAAAACCCAGTCGCCGTCCTTCAGCGTGATCGGATCGATCGCCGTCAGGTCACCGTGCGCTCCCGCGTCATAACTGCTGCTGCGCGGATCGACGGAAAGAGGCACCGCTGTGCCGGCGTCCTTTTCCTTCTCTGCCGGAGGCGCTCCCTCCTCTTTGGATTTTTCCGGCGCGGCGCCATTCTCCTCCGTGCCCTCATACGGCAAGGGAATGATCTTTCCGTTTTCATCATGCTCATCGACGGATTCATCGCCGAGGTCATCCATTTCCTCCTCGAGCGCGGATTCTTTCTTCTCGGCGGGTGCTGCGTCCGATTTTTTCTTCGCCGGGGCAGCCTTTGCTGCGGAGTGCCCATGGCCCTCCTCTGCCGCGATGACCGCATGGATATCCTTCTCCGGTGCGGTCTCGCCGTATGCCGGCAGGATAAAGATCCCTGCAGCGAGCAGGAAGATGATGGATTTCATAGCATATCCTTTCCTTTTATAAATACGACGCGGGGTTGACCGGCTGGCCGCCGACACGCACCTCATAGTGCAGATGCGGCCCCGTGGAATAGCCCGTCGAGCCGACGTAGGCGATGATCTGACCGCGGCGCACCTGCTGGCCCGCAGTGACGGCGACGGCGGAGGCATGACCGTAGCGCGTCATGATGCCACCTCCATGGTCGATATCAACCATATTGCCGTACCCCGAACTCGTCCAGCCTGCCGTTGTCACGACGCCGTCTGCCGTCGCAATGATCGGCGTTCCCGTGTCAGCCGCGATGTCGATGCCCTGATGGAACTCTGTCCCGTTAAACCGCAGCCCATAGGGCGAACTGATATACCCCTGTGTGGGCCAGCCCGTCGGAGTGGTGACGGGCGCACTCTCTGAGAGAAAACTGCCCGCTCCCGGAAAATTCCGGTACATCTCCTGTGCAAGGAGATCAAGAGAGCTCCGGCGCGTGGTGAGGCGGTTCTCGATCATCGCAAGCGCCACATCCACCTGATCCGTTGTGAGCGCATGCGGCGCGCCGCCCGTCGGGGCCTCCGTCCCCTCCTTCGCAGCATCCTCCTCGTCGGCTTCTGCGGGAGGCGCGCCCACGAGAGCACGCAGTCCGTCCTCCGAGCGGCGCAGACTGTCCAGATCCTGCTGCAGTGCGGAGGCTTTTTTCGAGACCTGGAGGATCTGCTCCTGCTGGATGCGGTTTGCCTCGCGCAGCTGCGCGGTCTCCGACTCGTGCAGATAGGAGTGCATGAGCGTGTAGACAGAGAGAACAGCGGCGCCGGTGAGCACGGCAACCGCTGCTCCGGCACCGAATGCAATCATCCGCAGTCCGCGCAGAGAAAGCCGCACGGTACGCGTGACATCCGCCTCGCTGTCAATTAGCTGAATACTGTATCGTAGATTCTGTTCCTCGTTCAATGCGTTCTCCTTATTCTATCCTGATTTTTTCCATCCCCCTATCCTAGCGGAACAAAATGAAAACCTGCTGAGACTCAGCAGGTTTTCTTTGCTTTTGTCAGTATTGAATCGGAAGCGGCTGCGCCATGGCTTCCTTCAGCACGCCCTTTTCCTCATCCGTGAGCGGATAGTCCGACGCGCCGTTCTTGATGGGCTTGATATAGCTGCGTGAATCCGCGCGGGCAAAGATACTCGAGAAAATAATGCCGTCGTTGTTCGCATTGAGCATGGCCACCGCATAGCTGAGGTCGCCGCCCATATCCTCGAATGCGCGGAACCGAACGGCGGCAACACGCACGAGCGAGCCGCGGATGAACTGACGTATCAGCTCGTTTTCCTCCAGGATGCGCGCATTCGTCGCCGCAATCCTCTCGACCTCCTTGATATGCTGAATCAGCATTCCCTCGAGGTCATTGGCTTCGGATCCGCGCATCATTGCCCGGTAACGGCTGCTCATCATGCTGACGCGGATCATCAGATAGACAACCAGAATCAATAAAAGCAGGATCAGCAGCATCGAGGCAAACAAGAGTATCGTCTCATGTGCCGCAATATCGTTTACGAGATTGTTCAGAAACAATTCTTTCTTCCCTTCTTCCCTATTATCGCGCGGGTCCGATTTACACAGTAAACTTCTGTGCGGAGAATGCGCGCAGCGCAGCGCGTTTATCCTCCTTCGCAGCGCCGTCCGCTGCAGAAAGGAGTTCGATCAGGCGTTCGAGGTCTTCTGCGGAGAAATAGCTGATCTCCAACCGCCCCTTCCCCTGCTCACGCCCCGCTTGAATACGGACTTTCGTCCCAAGGCTGTGTGTGAGGCGTTCCTCTGCCTCCCGCACAAAAATGTCCGGCGTACGCGTCTTTTTCTGCGTCTGTGCGGTCTTCTTGAGGGCCTTCGGGTCCTTTACGAGCCGCTTCACAAGTGCCTCTGCACCGCGTGCTGAGAGTTCATGCTCCTGAATATACTCTGCCGCTTCGCGCTGAAGGGCCGCCGTCTGGAGCGCGAGGAGCGGACGCGCCTGCCCCATCGCGAGAACGCCGTTGGCGATAAATGCCTGTACTTCCTTTGCGAGGCGCAGGAGGCGAACGCTGTTCGCAACGGCCGAGCGGCTGCGGGCAACACGCCGTGCAAGCTGTTCCTGCGAGAGCTTGAACTCCGTCAGGAGGCGCTCATAGGCGCGCGCCTCCTCAATGGGGTTGAGATCCTCGCGCTGGAGGTTCTCGATGAGCGCCATCTCCGCCATCTCCGCATCCGTTGCCGCGCGAAAGATGACGGGTACGGTTTTGAGCCCCGCGAGTTTTGCTGCGCGCAGGCGGCGTTCTCCGGCGATCAGTTCGTATTTCCTGCCGCCGATGTCGCGTACGGAGAGGGGCTGGAGGATGCCGTGCTGCACGATGGATTCGCGCAGTTCCTCAAGCGCCGCTTCGTCGAATTCATGCCGCGGCTGAAAACGGTTGGGGCGGATCGCGTTTACGCCGAGTTCGGCCGGCGTCCCTGTCTGCATGGCGGGGGGAGTCCCCGCCGATGCTGCCGCACGCCCTGAGGCGGGCGCCTCTTTCTTTCCTGTGAGCGCGTTCTTTCCAAGTCCAAGCGCGCCAAGGCCGCGTCCGAGTCCGCCTGTTTTAGTTTTCTTCACGCTTCATCACCTCCTTCGCCAGTGCAATATACGTCTCGGCCCCGCGCGACGTGATGTCGTAGGAGGTGATCGGCTGCCCGAACGAAGGTGCCTCAGAGAGCCGTACATTGCGTGGGATCAACGTATCATAGAGTGCGGTGCCAAAGACAGAGCGCACTTCCTCCACCACCTGCGTTGCGATGCGGGTTCGGCCGTCGTACATGGTCATAACAACGCCCTGAATCCGAAGCCCCGGATTTGCGCTCTCCTGCACGAGACCGATCGTATTCATCAGCTGTGCGACCCCCTCGAGGGCGTAAAACTCACATTGAATGGGGATGAGAACAGCATCTGCCGCCGTCAACGCATTCAGCGTCAGGAAGCCAAGCGATGGAGGACAGTCGATAAAGATGTAGTCATAGGCGCGCTCTGCCTCCGTGAGCGCATCCCGCAGGCGCGTCTCCCGGCGCTCCATCCCGGCGAGCTCCACCTCAGCCCCTGCCAGCTCGACATTGGCCGGCAGGACATCCACATCATAATCCGAGGGAACAATCGACTCCCGGAGACTCTGTCCCTCGATCAGCACACGATAAGTCGTGGACATAAGCATATTTTTATCGAGGCCGAATCCGCTCGTCGCATTCCCCTGCGGGTCAATGTCAACGAGGAGGACACGGCGTTTTGCACGCGCGACGGCAGCAGCGAGATTGACGGCCGTCGTCGTCTTGCCGACGCCGCCCTTTTGGCTGGCAATCGCAATGATCTTTGCCACGGGATCATCCTTTCTCCTGGAGTATGCCTCTCATCGCACCCATAATCCGGCGCACAGCACTTTTACGACAGCACCTTCGCCAGATGCAGGTACTCGGGGTCCAGTTTCTTCTTATTATTCACGGCATCATAAAGGTTGACCGAGACGACGTGGCCCTTGCTGTATCCGAGCACAACGCCCGAGATGCCTGAGATGAGGGCAAGTGCCGCCTGCTCGCCGAGCTGACTGGCGCGTACGCGGTCGATGACCGTCGGCGCTCCGCCGCGCTGGATATGACCGAGCACGGAGACGCGCGTCTCAATATCCGTATGCTTTGCGATGTAGTCACAGACATCCTGTCCCTTTGCCGCCCCCTCGGCAACGACAATGAGAATATAGCGTTTGCCGCGCTCATATGCGGCCGCGAGGCTGCTTGTAATCTCCTCCAGGTCAAACTTTTCCTCGGGAACGAGAATGTACTCCGCCCCGCCCGAGATGCCGGAGACGAGTGCCAGCCACCCGCAGCTGCGCCCCATCACCTCGAGCACGATCACGCGGCGGTGTGCCGACGCGGTGTCGCGCAGTTTGTTGATCGCGTCAATGATGGTATTCGCCGCCGTATCACAGCCGATGGTATAGTCCATTCCCCAGACATCGTTGTCAATCGTTCCCGGCAGGCCGATGATGGGAAAGCCATACTCCTCCGACAGCAGCTGTGCTCCGCGCAGGGATCCGTCACCGCCGATCACGCAGAGGCCTTCGATGCCGCGCTTCACGAGGTTCTCATGGCCGAGGCGGCGTCCCTCCGGTGTCTGCCAGCGCTTGCAGCGCGCCGTCCCGAGAAAGGTTCCGCCGCGCTGGATGATATCCCCCACATCCATCGACTGCAGTTCGCGCATATCCTCTTCGAGCAGGCCGTGGTAGCCGTCGTTGATTCCCCATACATGAACGCCTTCATAGAGCGCCGTACGCGCAACCGCACGCGCCGCAGCATTCATTCCCGGGCTGTCCCCCCCGCTCGTCATGACTGCGATACTCTTTAACACAACGCTTCCTCCCCTGCCCGCTTCTAAACGCACACGAATCACATGCGCACCCATATTTCCTCCATCATAGCACAAATGACAAAAAAAATCCCCTCTTTTTTTGAGGGGATTTCAAGAACCCGGACAATAAATGTTTCACGTGAAACAATTCATTGCTCGCGCGCAAGATCACGGAAGCGCGTATATTCTTTTTGAAAGAACATCTTCACTGTATCGGTCGCACCGTTGCGATGCTTCGCAATGCTGAGCTCCGTGATGTTTGCATTCTCCGTATCCTGATTGTAATAGTCCTCGCGATAGAGGAACATGACAATGTCGGCATCCTGCTCGATGGAGCCGGATTCGCGCAGGTCAGAGAGCAGAGGGCGCTTGTCGGAGCGGCCTTCTGTTGCACGCGAGAGCTGCGAAAGGACGACAATCGGCACATTCAGCTCGCGGGCGAGCACTTTCAGCGAGCGTGTCATCTCCGCCACGGCAAGCGTGCGGTTCTCCGCACGCCCCGGTGCCTGAATCAGCTGGAGGTAATCAATGGCAATGAGGTCGAGGCCATGCTCTGCCTTGAGCCGCCGTGCACGCGTGCGGATATCAAGCACCGTCGTACTGCTCGTATCGTCGAAGTAGAGCTTCGTCTTCATCATGCGGTCCGCCACCTTGACCAGGCGGTCCCACTCTTCGTCATCCAGCTCGCCGCGCGCCAGGCGGGTCGCGTCGATCTGCCCCTCAGCGCAGAAGATGCGGTGCATCAACTGTTCACGGGGCATCTCGAGGGAAAAGAACGCGACGGTCCCGCCCTGCAGAGCCACATGCGTCGCGAGATTGAGGACGAATGCAGTCTTTCCCATTGCGGGGCGCGCAGCGACGATAATGAGGTCGGATTTCTGGAGCCCCCGCGTCACGTTGTCAAGTGTCGCAAGGCCCGTGGAAAGCCCCGTAACCCCCCCCTTTGCCTTTGCAAGTTCGCTGACGCGCTCCACGGCGGCAAAGACGACTTCCTTCGCTGGAATGAAGGCGCCGGTCGTCTGTCCGCCTGCGATCGCGAGGATCTTATTCTCGGCATCGTCAAGCTGCTCGGCAACATCCTCACTCTCATTATACGCCGCACCGGCAATCTCTGTACTCACGTCGATGAGCGCACGCAGGATCGCCTTCTCCTTTACAATCTTTGCATAGTGCGCGAGATTTGCCGTACTCGGCACAGTATTTGACAAATTCGCGAGAAAAGAGATCCCGCCCACCTGTTCGAGCATGCCGCTCTTCCTAAGAGATTCGGTTACGGTGACAATATCCACCGGCTCGCCGGCGTGCACAAGTCCCTCCATCGTCTCAAACACGAGGCGATGGGCTTGGCGGTAAAACTCATCCGCGCGCAGGAGCTCCAATGCCTGCGTAACCGCCGTCTGTTTCAGCATCATTGCGCCGAGCACAGACTGCTCCGCCTCAATATTCTGCGGCGGGACGCGTCCTTCTGCCATAGGATTCTCCTTTCACAATGAAATCATCAGAGGTGCCGCTCATCTCTGCACGCTGTCCGCAGGGGGCTCAGGCCGCTGCTTCCACTTCTCATCGGCAAAGAGCAGGTCAAACGCTTCTTCTGCCGTTTTAAGGCGATGAATCGTAAGCCCGAGATGATCCTCCGGGAGGTCCTTCTTGTTCTCCCACGGGATAATCAGGGTCGAGATGCCCGCCTGCCGCGCGCCGTATGCCTTCTCAAAGACACCGCCGACCGGCTTGATCTCCCCCTGCAGAGAGATTTCTCCCGTCACCGCCGTATCCTGCCGGATCGCAGAGCCGGTAACGGCGCTCACAATCGCGGCAAGGATGGCCGTACCGGCGCTGGGTCCGTCAATATTCCCCCCACCGATGACGTTGACATGAATATCGTAGTCGTGGATATCGCGGCCTGTCAGTTGGCGCATAACCGAAGCGGCATTGAACACGGAGTCCTTTGCCATACTGCCCGCCGTCTCATTGAAGCGCACGGTACCCTTGCCATTCTCCGCTGCAGGGAAGGAGACGGCCTCGATCTCGATGATGGAGCCGAGGAATCCGGCGACACCGAGTCCGAACACTCTGCCGACGGCAGGTGTATCGGAGGCCTTCTTTCGGCCGAATTGATGGAGGCGGCTCACCTGTGCGACCTCATAGATATCAGCTCTTGTCACCTCGAGCGGCGGTGTTCTTGTTTCACGTGAAACATTCTGTACATGATCGCGGTGGGGGACTTCGCCGAGAAATTCCGCCTCGGTTCCCACGTCATCATCCGCCGCGTTCTCCGAGATTGTTTCACGTGAAACAATACGCTTGATCTCTTCCTCCTCGAACCGATTCAGCGCAAGGCTGTACGCATCTGCAAGGATATTGATTGCCTTGCGCCCCTCAATCGTATACGCACTGATCAGTTCGGCGGCGCCCGGCGCAAGAGTAACGTTCAGGCGCTCGGCTGCATTCTCGACGATCGTAAGAATATGCGCGGGGGTCAGCGGCTCAAAGTAGATCTCCGCGCAGCGCGACCGCAGCGCCGGGTTGACATGATCGGGTTCGCGCGTTGTCGCACCGATCAGCACAAAGTCCGCGGGCGCCCCTTCCTCGAAGAGTTTTCGAATATAGGGAGGGACGCGCTTGTCATCGGGATCATAGTATGCCGACTCAAAATAGGCGCGCTTATCTTCGAGCACCTTGAGCAGCTTGTTCTGGAGCATCTCATCCATCTCACCGATCTCGTCGATGAAGAGGATCCCCCCGTGCGCATCCGTCACGAGTCCCGGTTTTGGTTCCGGTACACCGCTGTCTGCAAGGTTCTTCTGGGCGCCCTGATAGATCGGATCGTGCACGGAGCCGAGCAGGGGATTCGTCATGTCGCGCGGATCCCAGCGCAGGGTTGTCCCATCCGTCTCGACGAACGGTGCGTCCTCTCCAAAGGGAGAAACGGCGCGGCGCTTTGCCGCCTCGAGCACGAGGCGCGCAGCCGTCGTCTTGCCGACGCCCGGCGGTCCATAGAGCAGAAGATGCTGCGGATAGGGGGAGGAGAGCTTCGCCATGAGCGATCGCACGGCACGTTCCTGTCCGACGATCTCATCGAAATTCTGCGGACGCAGGAGCTCCATCACCGACTGCGTGAGATGGATGTTCTCCAGTGCTTCGAGTTCCTCGCGCTTCTTTTTGTCATGCGGCGACTCTGCGCCGGGGTTCTCCTCCGATATCACCTGCCGGCGAATATCCTCCACATATTCCTCATGATCCTTCTCGAGCTTCTCATTGACCTTGCGCTCGATACGGTCCTCAAGATCGCGCCGTGCAAGGATTCCCGCGACCTGCTCCGTCATGCGCGCGATGATTTCAGGCAGCTCTGCCTCGGACGGCGGGGGAGAGAGCAGCGGGTCCTCCTCCAGAATGCGCATGAGGGCGAGCACCCGTTCACGGCGGTCATCCGAACGCATCAGGGCCATCGCGTTCATCTTGCCCGCCTGGATGACAAGGCGCTCCGTTCCCATAGTGTCCGCGAGCATGCGAAAGATCGCGGCAATCTCCGTATCGATGCGCGCCTCCGCGGAGAGTGTCAGCGGCGCGCTCTTTTGCTCGCTGTTCCCTCCGAATAAATCCTTAAAAAATGACATAAACCTTCCTTTTGACAAGGGGCTGATGAAAGGATCCTCATCAGCCCGTACTTATATGTAAATGAATAAGACCGTGATCATCTCCCGTGCCGAAGGAATAGGGGAGGGGAGGCAAATCCTCCTTACGATTCCTTTTGTACGTGAACCTTGATCGTTGTGGAGATGTTCGGGTGGACCTTTACGATTGCCTCATAGAGTCCCTCGCCCGTAACCTCGCCGCGGATTGTGATCTTGCGGCGGTCCACGTCGATGTTCTTCTTCTTCAGCGCCGCGGCAACGTCCTTGCCCGTTACCGCACCGAAGAGGCGTCCGTTCTCGCCGATGCGCACGGGGATCTCTACCTCGACCTTCTCGAGCTGGGCGGCCATGAGTTTTGCCTCGTCCACGGCCATGGCATCCTTGCGTGCCTTCGCGCCCGCCTGTGCCTTCGCGACATTTACATTCTCGCTGCTTGCAGGAAGGGCCAGCTTCTTCGGCAGGAGGAAATTGCGCCCGTAGCCGTCCGCAACCTCTACGATCTCGCCCTTTTTCCCGATATTCTTAATGTCCGTCTGCAGTATTACCTTCACTCTGGTCACTCTCCTCTATATAGGCTCTGGCCCGTTCGACGACCCGTGCGCGCACCGCGCTGAGCGGAACGCCTTTGACCTGCGCGCCCGCAACATTGGCGTGCCCGCCGCCGCCGAACGCCTCCATAATCACTTGAACATTCATTTCCCCTGTCGAGCGTGCACTGATGCCCACCATGTCTCCGGCCATCTGGAAGACGTAGATGCTCATGCGCACGCCGTCCACGCGCAGCATGCCGTCCGCCGCCTGTGCAGCGATGATCTGTCCATTCTGCAGCCGTTCCGGAATACTGCCCACGATCAGTCCGCCGGGGAAGAACTCCGCATTCGCCTTGGCACGTGCGAGCGCCACCGTGGTCTCGTAGTCGCTCTGAAACAGCGCCCGTACGAGCACGGGGTCCGCCCCGGCGCGCCGGAGGTATGCCGCCGCATCAAAGGTGCGGACACCCGCACCGACGTTGAAATTCTTTGTATCCACAACAACGCCCGAGTAGAGTGCCGTCGCATCGAGGCGCGTCGGGCGGACGTTCTCGCCGAAATACATCAGGAGCTCCGTCACCAGCTCGCTCGCCGAGCTCGACGACGTCTCGATGTAGACCAGCAGAGGATTCTTGACGAAATTCTCGCTGCGGCGGTGATGATCAATCACGACGATCTTCGGAATGCGCTCAAGGAGGGTGGGATCGGCAAGGATGTGGGGGATATGCGCATCCACCACGACCAGGAGCGCTGAAGGGGAGACGCCGGCAACATCGCCGGCGCGGACGAAGAGGTCCTCATACCCCTCATCCTTCTGCACCATATCCACAATGCGGTCAATTCCCTCGTTCATGTCACTGAGCACAATGTGCACACGTTTCCCGAGCGCGCGCGCCATGCATGCCACGCCCATCGCCGCGCCGAAACAGTCATAGTCCTCATTGTGATGGCCCATGATGTAGATCTCGTCCGCACTCTCCATGATATCGCGCAGGGCATGCGCCACCACGCGCGCCTTCACGCGCGTGTGTTTCTCTACGGCCTTCGCCTTGCCGCCGAAGAACTGCGTTTTTCCGTTGATGTCGAGCGCCACCTGATCGCCGCCGCGTCCAAGCGCAAGATCAAGCTTTGCCTCGGCCTCCTCGCCGAGCTCCTTGAGCGACTGATCCGCCGCAAGTGAAAGGCCGATCGAGAGCGTCACCGGCAGCCCCTTGGAGTTGACGATCTTGCGCACTTGGTCGAGGATGTCGAACTTCTCCGCCATCGCGTGATCGAGCGCCTTGCGGTCGAGCAGCGCCACGAACTCTCCCTCCGAGATGCCGCGCATAAAGCCCCCGAGTCCGCTGATCCATGCGTCCAGGCGCTCGCGCACGGCAAGCAGCAGCATCGACTTCTCCGTCTCGCTCTGGCCCTGCATGATCTCGTCGTAGTTGTCCAGCTGGATGTAGAGCAGCGCCGTACGGCTGTCACGAAAGCTGTTTCGCAGATTCGCGAACTCCGTCTCATCCTGCACATAAAATGCCATCAGCGGGTCCATCTGAGGCGGTGTCGGCAGCATGCGGTGGTAGATATGATAGGAGCGGCCCTTGTGCGAGAAGCGATACTCCGCCTCCGTTCCCCACACCGTCTCAATGTTGAATTCCGGCCAAAAATCGGCAACTGCCGTCCCCTGCTCCGGGGGCGCGCCGCCGAGATTCTCCCCGAGCTGGCGATTGCACCACTCCAGATGGCCGTCCTGGCTCACCACGAGGATCGCCTGCGGCAGGCGATCCACCGCATAGTTCATCACATTATTAACATTACGGATAATGCCCATACAATAGCGTTCAAATCGCCGCTCTCTGTCATGACAACGTTCCCATGCAAACGCAGCCAAGACAGCCCAAAGCAGCAGCGATGCCGCGCCGACGTAGGAGTTATAGCAGAACGTCACGAGCGCGAGTGCCAGCATGACGATCAGATGGATCATGAGATCGATCCACGCGGATAGATTCCGCGGCATAGAATCACCTTCTTTAAAGAGGATAACGTATGTACAAAATGTATCAGACCGACACGCAGCCTTATTTGCGGTCCGTCATTTTCTTTCGGTAATCAAAGACAATATCGAACAATCCCGTCCATGTCACTATCTGTGTCGCCAGTCCGTTTACCAAGATGGTGATGTAGACGAGCAGGCGCACAAACGAGGCGACGCCGTACCGCTTCATCATGAACTGCAGGAACGAGAGCCCCTGCACAAGTCCCGCAAGTGTGGCGATCAGATATCCGTTGAGCGCCGCCCGGTACAGCAGGGTGATGTCGCGTGTCGTCCCCCAGTAGAGGCCGATCAGCGAGAACGCGAACAGATAGGAAAAGCCGATCGGCAGCCGCCACTCCGTGAACGCGGGGAACGGTGCCGCCGGGATTCCGAGGCGCACGAGCACATTGCGCAGAACGACAAAGCATGCCGCCGCCTCGATGACCGAACCCCCGAGGAAGAGCGCCGGCAATACGAGCGCAAAGGATTCCAACGCCTGCATCGACACCGCGCGCGTCTGTTCGAGCCGTGCCTCGTCGATCCCCAGCGAGCGGTACACAGCGAGCGTCTCATTCACTGCCTCAGATGTCGTTGAGAAATCGATGGCAAACGGATTCAATCCGAAGAGGAGGAACATCATCAACACGGCAGCTCCCTTGCCGCCGAGAGACGCGAGTACGCCGCCCGTGAGGGCGCGCAGCGTATCCGCTCTGCGGCGAAAGAGTCCTCCGATCGCGAGCCCCGTCGGCGCAAACGAGAGTACGAAGAACGCGCCCATTGCGGGCGTTGCCAGCGGCAGCGTCAGGAGCAGTGCGGCGATCGAGACGAGAAGCCCCCAGCGGAGCCCTTCGCGCACCGTCACGAGCGCGATAAAGACCGGCCACAGCATCCCCATCATCATCGTCGGCAGGGGCAGGCAGATTGCCGCGAGTGCATAGATCACCGCGGCAGCCGTCATTACCCCCGCCGTTGCGACGGGTCTTGCTCCTTGTTCACTCATTCCGTACCCTTTCAGCGGCAGCGCGCCGCACATCTCTGCATAAGAAAGACCATTCTATTATAACAGATTTTAACATGTGTGTCACGGCAGTGCGGCACGCGGCGGACCGCACGCCGGACACAAAAGGAGAACCGCCCGCAGGCAGTTCTCCTCTATTTTGTTTTAGCGCCGCAGCGGCAACAAACCGACGGCAACATCATAGCACAAGCACAGCAATATTTCAATCGTCCATGATCCCCGCCATGCGCAGGAGATACTGCGCGTTCGTCGTGCGGCAGCGTCCCTCGCGCATCTTAAAGTCAAAGAGGATCTTATCGCCTTCATAATGCTCCTCAAAATGCGCGTTCGCCACCGGAACCCCCTCGCGCCCGAGATCACAGAGCTCGAAATCGTGCGTCGTCACAATCGTGATCGCATGCGGCAGCGTCAGGCGCCGGATCGCCTCGCGCGCCCCGACAATGCGGTCGGCGGAGTTCGTCCCGCGGAAGATCTCGTCGATCAGGATGAGCATCGGGCGGCCGCGCCTGCTGTACGCGATCATCTTCTTAATGCGCAGCAGCTCCGCGTAGAACGTCGAGATTCCGCCCGCCAGATCGTCGCTGATCTGAATCGACGTATAGACCGCCATCGGCGTGAGCGCAAAGGACCGCGCGCATACTGGCGCGCCGGCGTATGCGAGAACCGCGTTGGAGCCGAGCACGCGCATATACGTCGTCTTTCCCGACATATTCGAGCCCGTGATGACAAGCGTCCCCGCCGTGAGATGCGCATCGTTCGGCGTCGCCGCCTCCTCGCTGAGCAGCAGGGGCGTTGCCCCCTCAGCAGTCAGCTGCGGGGGCATGCCGTCCAAAAACTGCGGAAACGCATACACCTCACGCGTATGTCCGATGCGTGCAAGCGAGAGCAGCACCTCCATCTCCGCCCAGACCTTCAGCCAGCCTGCCGCCGCCGCACCCACCCGCGTACGCCAGTAGGAGAAATACGCCATACAGTGAAAATCCCAGAGCAAAAAACCGTTTGCCAGCACAAAGAAGACAAAATTGCGCCGCATTGCCGCACACTCTGCGAGCCTCGTGAGGCGGCTCTGCGCGCGCGTTGCACGGATCGGATCGAAGAGCGGCGCAAGGATCGCGCCGAACGCCGCCCCATGCAGCGGCGCCCGTTCGAGCGCGCGAAAGATCCTGCCGTAGAGCCGCAGCTCCCGCGCCATATGCCCGAGCGGGGCAAGCGTGCGCAGCGTCCGCGGATAAAAGGCGAGCGCCAGCGTCAGGTTGAGCATGAAAAGCGCAGTCGGAAGCTGCCAAGGCCCGTTCCAAAAACATGCCCAGAGCAGGGAGAAGATGCACGCCGACGCAAGCACGGCGCCGATGGCGGAGATGAGGCGCAGCGATCCGCCGAGCGGCCGGGCGAGTTCCTCCGCGAGTGCACGCGTATCATGCCCGTCGGGCAGCCCTGCCCCGCGCGCCTCGAGTTCGAGACAGAGGAGGGGATGGGCGAGGAGCTCTGCGACGGCTGCCTGCCGCTGCCGCGTCCGCTCGAGGTTCCACGGCGTCGCCGTGAGCGACCGCGCCAATCGGTCGCGGCCTGCCTGCGTCCGTGCCGCACAGAGGTACTGATAGAGCGACGCCGCGCCAAAGATGTGGAGATCCTGATCCGGCGGGCGCTTTTCCTTCCGATAGCCGGCGCCGTCCACCGGCGACATCTTCCAGTCCCCGGAGAACCGCGCGAGATAGTCTGCAGCCACATTGAGATACGCCTTGGTAAAACGGCGGCGACGCTCCAGGCGCCGGTGCCGCGCCACAAGTACGGCGAAGAGAAGCAGGAGGAATCCGCTCAGCATCAGCTCGGCGGAGGAACCAACATCCCAGCCGTGAATCGCCGCGGCAAGCATCAGCGGGAATACCAGCGTGCGCGCGAGAATGTACCGCGTCCGCTGTGCATGCTGCACACGCGCATGCGCAAGCATATTCTCCCATACATTTTCATAGTAATGCTTCTTCAAAAGGATACTCCTTGTCATTCTTGCAATATGCTTCATTATAGCACAGCTCTGCACGCTCTTGTAGACAGTTTTTCCCAAAGCTGTTACAATATACGGATGACGGGAGGGGGTACGCATGCAGGATACGACAGATGCCATACGCCGCATAGAGGCCTCCATGCGGATCCTCGACGATCGCATGCGCCGCGCGGCAGGCGACCTCGACTACGAGACCCATCTGCACGAAAAACGGGCCCTCGCAGCCGCGCTCCTCACGCTCCGGCGCAGGCGGGAAGAGGAGTCCCGGCATTTCAGTCAAAATTCAGCATCATCGGATAGGATAAAAGGCAAATAGTCAGACAGTCGACAGACAGAAAGGAACCTACCATGTCACAGCGCATGACCATGGACGAAGTCCTCAAAGAATACGGCGTGCCGCAGCTGCGTCTCGACGTGCATGCGACGCGCAGCGACCTCCTCAAGCTCCGCGAGAAGCTCATGGCGATCCGCGACCTCTCCGACGGGCGCGAGCAGGGCTATCTCGACATCGAGTGCAAGCTCTACATCGACGTGGACGACATCGATCGCTACCTCTCGGGCGAGCTCGACACTGTCGGGGAGATCTACGCTTTCCCCGAGGATGTCAAGTCCTATCGGGAGTAAGCGCAGCGCAAAACAGATCCATTTCGAACGGTATATAAAGGAGAAAATCGAATGAACCTCAAGAAAATCATCGCTGCAGCGATGGTCGGGGCGCTGAGCATCACAGCCGCGCCCATCTTCATGCCCGGAGCACCGAGCGCCGTCATCTCACAGGCAGAGGCCGCGCGGGGCGGGGCACGCATTGCACCGAAGGCGGCTCCGTCCGCACCGAAGTCCGCCCCCGCCCCATCGAGCGGAAACAGCAAGTCTGTCTCGGGCAACGGCAACAGCTATGCGCCGTCCAAGAGCGCCAACCAGCTGGATAAGAATGCACCCGCAGCCGGGGCGAAGGCGGGAACAGCCGCAAATGCAGGCGCAGCAAACACGGCACGCTCGCATACGGGCTGGGGGAACGCGCTCCGCAGCATCGGCCTCCTTGCCGGCGGCATGCTGCTCGGCTCCATGCTCGCCTCCATGTTCGGTCTCGGCGGAGGCTTCCTCGCCGATCTGCTCGGCGTCCTCGCGAACGTCGCGATGGCGATGGCGGCATTCATGGTGCTCCGCTGGCTCTGGAACCGTTTCCGCGGCCACAAAGAGGAGAACGTTTACCGGAACGCTGCACGTCCGCAGGCTGCAGCCCCGAAGGCGCCGATCACGGACATCCGTCCGCCGGGCGCATCGGCGAACATCGCAGGCGAAAGCCCGCGCATCGTTGCCGCGCACTACCGCAGCCGCTGAGCAATCGAACGACAACAGGTACCGTACGGAGCGAACCCGTACGGTACCTCTTTTTTCCCCTCCGCGCGGACAGCAGGCATATTGACGCGTCCCCGCAGTCCGCCTATACTAGGTACAGACGGGACGCTGCGCCCCGCTCTCAGAATAAAGCGCGGCAGAGGAACGGAGGCCGTCCGCATGAATCCACATACCGTCCGCATCGCACTCAACATCCTGCTCATGCTCCTCTTCCTGCTCGGACTCGCCGGCATGGTGCTCCCGCGCTGGCTGCATGAGCATATGGGATACCTGTTCATCCTTGTCCTGGCGTGGCACATTTGGCTGAACCGCAGCTTTTTCAAGACCATAACGCGCGGAAAACAGACCGCACGCCGCCTCATCAACACCCTCAGCATCCTCGCCTTTGGGAGTGCCGTGGGCGTTCTGCTCGTCTCCGGACTCCGGCTGAACGGCCTCCTGCCCGGGGCGGCCCAGGGCCGCACGCTCCACATGGGCGCGGCCATCACGGCGACGGTCCTCCTCCTCGTCCACCTCTATCTGCATCTGCGCCGCTATCTGCACGGAGCGAAATCTGCGGCGGCAGGCATCGGGGCCGTCCTCCTCGCTGCCGTCAGCATCGTGGGGCTCCCGTACCTCGACCGCTGGTACCGCACGGTGCACGTCGTGCGCGCACAGATTGTGCCGGGAGCGCACGTTTCTCTCCCGGGCCGCGTTCTCACCGTCTATTTCAGCCGCGTTGGAAATACCGACTTTCCGCCGGATGTTGATGCCGTCTCCGGCGCCTCCGTCCTGCTGGACGGCGACACCATCCTCGGAAATGCCGAGGTCCTCGCGCTCATGGCACAGGACGCAGCGGGCGGCGACCTCCTTGCCATCCACACGGCAAAGACCTATCCCGCCCTATATGCGCCGACCACCGAGGAGGCGCGCGCGGAGTTCGATGCGGACGAGTATCCTGCGCTGAGGGACATCACCGTGCATCCGGAGGACTACGATACCATCATCCTCGTCTACCCGCTCTGGTGGGACCGGACGCCGATGGCAGTCGCCTCCTTCCTGCGCCCCTACGGCCTCAGCGGCAAGCGCATTATCCCGATCGTCACCCACGGCGGCGGCGGGCTCGGTGCGGCGGTCGAAACGCTGCGTACCTACACCAATGCGGACGTGCGGGAGGGACTCGATGTTTACAGCAGCGACGTGCCGTCTGCACGACAGACCATTGCAGATTATCTAAAGAAAAACGCAAATGAGTAGAATCACCGTAACGAGTGTAATGCGATGCCCAAAAGCGAACTCTAGTGGAGCAAGTGAGTAAAACGTGCGACTCGCCCCCGGCGTACTTCTTTCGTTCAAGCGAAGCGCGTTTAAGAAGTACGCCGGTATTTAGGCGAACGAGCACGTGATCACTTGCGTAACTAAGTGTTCGCGTTGGGCAAGCATTACAAAGTACAACATGAAAGGAACATTCCATGAAAGCAATCGTCATCGGCGCGACCGGCGCCGTCGGCAAAGAACTCGTCCGCGCTCTGCTGGACGATGCGCGCTATACAGAGGTCGCCGTCTTCGTGCGCCGCGATCCCGGCGTCACCCACCCGAAGCTCACAGCGCACGTCATCAACTTCGAACAGCCGGATACATGGCGCGCCCTCGTCACGGGCGATGTCCTCTTCTCCGCACTCGGCACCTCTCTGAAGCAGGCAGGCTCGAAGGAGGCGCAGCGCCGCATCGACTACGACTATCAGCACATGTTCGCAGAAGCCGCGCACGCAAACGGCGTCCCGCATCTCGTCCTGCTCTCCTCCCTCGGCGCGGACAGCCGCTCCTCCATCTTCTACTTGCGGCTCAAGGGCGAGCTCGATGACGCCGTGCAGAGGCTCGGCTTCGATACCGTCCACATCGTCCGCCCGCCGAGCCTCATCCGTCCCGAGGCAAAGCGCCTCGGCGAGACTGCCGTCGTCAAAATCCTCCAAGGTCTGAACGCCGTCGGCATTGCAAAGAATCTCGCCCCCATGTCCGTCGATACCGTCGCGCGCTGCATGATGGAGATTGGCACAGAGAATCGCGGCGGCGTACAGATCATCACGGGACAGGATATCCGAGATTATATGAGATAAACAACAGTCCCACTACTATACTTCACAAGCTGCGCTTCCCCCACAGCAGCGGGGGAAGTTTTTTATTTTCAGCAAAGAACAATAAATATAAATCAATTGTATAAAATAACGATAAATATCTATAAATTATAATAAATAACTCCATAAAAATCTGTGTTCCATGCGCATTTCCCCTTGAAAAACCCCCTCCAATCCTCCATAATAGAAGAAAAGCACGATGTACAAGCAAAGGAGCGATAGAATGATCAAGCCATCCGCCGCTGCTGCGGTCGATACCCTCATCGCGCGCTATCCCGCCCTCGAGAGCTGCGCCGCGGACATCCGCGCAGCCATCGCGGCGCTCTGCACATGCTACCGCGCGGGCGGCAAGCTCATCGTCTGCGGCAACGGCGGCTCCGCTGCGGACGCGGAGCATATTGTCGGCGAGCTGATGAAGGGCTTTCTCCTGCCGCGGCACCTCGACGAGAATATCCTGGCGAAGCTGCACGAGGCATGCGACGCCACCGATCCGATGACCATTGACTACTTCATGCAGAATCTGCAGGGGGCGCTGCCCGCGATCTCGCTGCCCTCACAGCTCGCGATCAGCACGGCGTTCTCGAACGATCAGGCGCCCGACCTCACCTTTGCCCAGCAGGTACTCGGACTTGGAACCCCCGGCGATGTCCTGCTCGGCATCACGACCTCGGGCAACTCGAAGAACGTCCTCTATGCCTTCCGCATGGCAAAGGCGCTCGGGATGAAGACCATTGCGCTCACGGGCGCCGCGGGTGGGAAATGTACCGCGGGCGGCTATGCGGACATCACAATCCACGCGCCGAGCGACGAGACCTACAAGATCCAGGAGTACCATCTCCCGATCTACCACACGCTCTGCATCGCCGTCGAGGAGGAGTTCTTCGGCGCGGAGTAATCCTGTATCCGTGCGCTGCTCCAGCGGCCTGCGTGGTGCAGCCTGCCGGCGCGGCGTTCGTACGACACCCCACAAAAGGAGGAATATCCATGCCACTGACCCACGAGGATTTTATGAAACTCGCGAACGGGAGCGACATCCGCGGCGTCGCGGTCCCGGGCGTCCCGGGCGAGCCCGTCACTCTCACGCCGGAGGCGGCAAACCGCATCGCGGCCGGTTTTGTCCGTCTCCTCGCGGAGAAGACGGGCAAGAAGCCGGAAGAGCTGCAGATCGCCGTGGGCCATGACTCGCGCATCTCGGCGCTCGCGATCAAGGACTGCGTGCTCACGGGACTGACGTACAGGGGCGCGCACGGCATTGACTGCGTGCTCGCCTCCACGCCCGCCATGTTCATGTCGACCATCTTCGAGGATACGGCGGCGGACGGTTCCATCATGATCACGGCGAGCCACCTGCCCTACAACCGCAACGGACTAAAGTTCTTCACCGCAGCGGGCGGCGCGGACAAGGAGGACATCCAAAAGATCCTCTCCTATGCCGCGGAGGCGGAGGAGGCGCACGGCACGCTCGACAACGTGCTGAAGTTCGACCTTATCGGCCGGTACAGCGAATACCTCGTCGATAAAATCCGCACGGCGCTCGGCGGGGCAGAGAAGCCGCTCGCAGGGATGCATATCGTCGTGGACGCCGGCAACGGCGCAGGGGGATTCTTCGCCGGCCGCATCCTCACGCCGCTCGGCGCAGACACCTCGGGCAGCCAGTTCCTGCAGCCCGACGGTCATTTCCCGAACCATATCCCGAACCCCGAGGACAAGGCCGCCATGCTTGCCATCAAGGAGGCGGTCATCGAGAACGACGCCGACCTCGGGCTCATCTTCGATACCGATGTCGACCGCATGAGCGCCGTGCTCGCGGACGGAACGGACGTCAGCCGCAACGCGCTGATCGCCATGATGGCGGCAATCCTCGCCCCCGACTATCCGGGCTCGACCATCATCACGGACTCGGTGACCTCCGACGGCCTGCACGACTTCCTCGAAAAGGACCTGCACCTGAAGCACCTGCGCTACATGCGCGGCTACAAGAACGTCATCAACGAGTGCATCCGCCGCAACGAGGCGGGCGAGGTCTCGCCTCTTGCGATCGAGACGTCGGGGCACGGTGCACTCTCGGAGAACTACTTCCTCGACGACGGCGCCTATCTCGCGGTAAAGCTCATCATCGCGGCGGCGCAGGCGCACGCGGAGAGCAGGACGCTCGGCGACCTCATCGCAGATCTGCGCTATCCGGCGGAGGAGCGCGAGATCCGCATCAAGATCGTCGGTACGGACGACCCGAAGGCATACGGCAGAGAGGTCCTCGCCGCCTTCGAGGAGCGCGCAAAGGCAAAAGGCCTCACAATCGCCAGCCCCTCCTATGAGGGCGTGCGCATCGTCATGGACGGCGGCTGGGCGCTCCTGCGCATGTCTCTGCACGATCCGAACATGCCGCTGAACATCGAGGCCGACGCCGCGGGCGGCGCGGATGCGATCGAACGCGAGGTAAAAGAACTGCTTGCGGGCTTTGACGCCCTCGATCTCTCGGGATTTCAGAGCTGAATGGGGGAAAGATCTGCCGCATGCGCTGAACTGCAGTGTATGCGGCTTTTTTATACCCGGAATCAAAACAGTACCCACCTCTGCCGTTTTATGTTATAATGTGATCGTAATAATAAGAAGCAGACCTCTTCATCCGGACAGGGCTCCGATGAGAGGAGAAGGGGAACATGACAAAAATTTTTCGGCTCCTATGGGGGAACTGCATCACACTGCTGTGCACCGCCGTCATCGCCGCGCTGGCTGCACTGTCCTGGCAGACACTCGCGACGCCGCTGCCGTATGCCGCGATGCAGCGCGCGGAGTACGCCGTCATCGAGGGCAGTCCGCAGTACAAGGACATCATCTCGTTCCGCGCCGACGATTTCGCCTGGCAGCCGTACGACTACCCCACACCGCCGCCCATGCCGGAAGGCGCGCAGACCATCTATCTGTCCTGGCAGATTCCGGCGAACGTCCCTCCGCTCGTAAATCACATCCTCTTTGCCACGACGAACCAGAACGCCTGCGTCTACCTTGACGACGAGCTCATCTACATCCACGGCGCCTGGGACGATCCCGCCGCAGCGCGCGGGCGCACGCTGCATTTCATCCACATCGGCAAAGACCTCGCCGGCAAACGCCTAACCATCATGCTGCACACGGGCTACCGCAACTGGCTGGGGAGCCTCGATTACTTCCTCCTCGGCAGTGAAAAGACGCTCATCCGCAAGATCAGCATCGCCGACGCCATCTTCATCGCGAGCCTCTCGATCGCGCTCTCGCTGATCGTCTTTCTCGTCATGGATCTCGCATGGCGCGGCATTCGGCGGCAGCGCGAGCGGCAGCTCTATCTCATCGCCTTTCTCATGAGCTTCATCCTGTGGGCGTCCGGGACATCTTCCTTCTTCCCGCGCATCTTCGGACAGCCCGGCCTCTGGTGGGAACTGCACCTCATCATGCTCTACGTCATGCCCATCACATTCGCAAAGATCACGCAGGAGATTGCCGCACCGCAATTCACCAAGGCGGTCCGCAGCACGATGATCGTCTATCTCCTCTTCTTCGCCGCGGCGACGATCGGCGAGGTCGCGGGCCTCGACGGCTACATGAACCTGCTCTATCTCTTCTATCCGCTCCTCCTCGTCAGCTGCTTCATCCTCCTCTATGCGCTCCTGCGCTCGCCCTGGAAGAAATACCCCGCCTGCCGCCACGGGATGGTCGCGATGCTCTCGCTCACCGTCTTTGTCGGCATCGACGCCCTGCACTGGGAATATCATCTGCTCTCGTCGATGCTCTCGACCACCATCTACTCCATCTACGCGACCATCCCGTTCGTCTTCTTCCTGATCCGCCAGCAGATGCAGCGGGATGCGCACCTCGCCCGGCAGAACGCCTCGCTCGCGCGCGAGCTGGAGGAGACGCAGAACGAGGCGCAGCGCGACTTCCTCACGGGCGCGTACAACCGCCATCAGCTCGCGGACGGCGTTGCAAAATACTCCGCACTCGCCAATACGCGCGGCTTCAGCTTCTCGTTCGCCATCTTCGACGTGGATCACTTTAAGACCGTCAACGACACGAAAGGGCATCTCGCCGGCGATCAGATCCTAAAGCAGATCGCCGCCGTCGTCCATGCAAAGACCGACCGCCGCCACATCTTCATCCGCTACGGCGGCGACGAGTTCATCCTGCTCGCGCTCCATTACGATCTGGCACAGATGGCCGTCTTCTGCGAGGACCTGCGCAGGACGCTCGCGCAGGCCCTGGGCGGCGTGACGCTGAGCTTCGGCGTATCGACCTGGCACGGCACGGGCGATCACATGACCCCGCTGATGAACCGCGCCGACCGCGCCCTCTACCGCTCAAAGGAAAAGGGACGCAACACCGTCTCCACCGAGGACGAATGCGCAGATGCGCCGCCGCACTGAATGCTCCTCATACCGCGCCGACAGAGAGTTCCGGCGCGGTATTTTTTTTGCGTTGAGTGACGACGAACTGCGCGTCATTCCTTCCATAGAATTCGTGTTTTTTATGCATTTCTCTATTGTTCTATATCTAATAAGTATGATATAATCAAATAAAACTCAGGAATTAAGCGTGTTTTCTCTTTCTCTCTCCGAAGGGGGGAGCAGCGATGAAGAAAATCCTCCGCTTTCTGCGGGACAGCTGGCTCACGCTGTTCTGCGCGGCGCTTCTCCTCGGAGCGACCGCAACCGCATGGCGGCTGCTCGACGCGCCGCTTGATCCCTATATCTACGCCGAATACGCCGTCGCAAAAAGTGCACCGGAGTACAAGGACATCATCGGGCTTCGTGCGGACACTTTTGACTGGCAGCCCTATGACTATCCCGTGCCGCCGGATCTTCCAAAGGACGCGTCCGCCGTCTGTCTCTCCTGGCGCATCCCGCTCGCGGCGCGCTTCGTGAACGATCACATTCTCTTTGCGACGACAAACCAGAACGCCTACGTCTACCTCGACGATACGCTCGTCTACATGCACGGGCGCTGGGACGATCCCGCCGCTGCGCGCGGCCGCGCGTTCCACTATATCCATCTCGACCAGAACATCGCAGGCAAGCGTCTCACAATCCTGCTTCAGTCTGCCTATCCCGGCTGGCTCGGCAGCATCGACTACATGAGGTTCGGCTCATCCGGCGACTTTCTGCGCAGCATCAGCTTTGCCGATGCCATCTACATCTCGAGCCTGTCGGTCGCGCTCTCACTGATCATCTTCCTCGTCATGGATCTGACCTGGCGCGGTGCGGCGGAGCGGCGGCGCCGTCTGCAGCTCTATCTCATCGGCAGTCTCGCGAGCTTCATCCTGTGGACAACGGGCAGTTCCTCATTTTTCGCGCGGATCTACGGCATGTCCGATCTCTGGTGGGAACTGCATCTCGCCATGCTCTACATCATGCCGCTCTTTTGCATCAAAATCGCGCAGGAGATTGTCTCCCCGCGCTACGCCGCGCGCATCAAAATCGGCATGCGCATCTTTCTCTCGGTCTTTGTGCTTGCTGCCGGTGCTGAGATCGCGGGGATGAACGGGTTCATGAACGCGCTCGTTCTCTACTACCCGCTCCTTTTCAGCGGCAGCCTCATCCTCATCCACGCACTCATCCGCTCGAGCTGGCAGCGTCATCCCGCATGCCGCTACGGCGTATTCGCCGTCATCGCAATCGTCGCATTCGGCACCATTGACGCCCTCCACTGGGAGTACCACCGGCTCAGCCTCATGTTCTCCACGACCGTATTCTCCATCTATGCCAGCATCCCCCTCATCTTCCACGTCATCCGTGCGCAGATGATGGAGGACGCCGCCCTCGCGCAGCAGAACGAGGACCTCGCGCGCGAGCTGGAGATCTCGCAGAACGAGGCGCAGCGCGACTTCCTCACGGGCGCATACAACCGCCATCAGCTCGGCGGCGGCTTTGCGAGGTTCTCTGCGCTCGCCTATGAGCGCGGGTTCAAATTCTCCTTTGCCATCTTTGACGTCGATCACTTCAAGATCGTCAACGATACAAGGGGGCATCTCGCGGGCGATCAGATCCTGCGGCAGATTGCCGACACCATCCACGGGGAGATCGACCGCCGCCATCTCTTCATCCGTTACGGCGGCGACGAGTTCATCCTCCTCGCCCTGCACTATGAGCTCGATGCAATGGTCGCCTTCTGCGAGCACCTGCGCGGCATCCTCGAGCAGCGTCTCGACGGCGTCACGCTCAGCTTCGGCGTATCCACGTGGCACGGCAAAAAGGACCGCCTGCGCACCCTCATCGACCGCGCCGACCGCGCGCTCTACCTCTCAAAGGAGAAGGGCCGCAATACCGTCTCCGCCGAGAACGAGGAGGGCGCGGCATAGACGGAAAAGATGCGTCAATCCCCTCACACCTCATTTATAGACAGGAACCGCGCGCCGCTTCCGCAAACGGCGCGCGGTTCGTTTTTTGCCAATTTCACGGTGATATGCTACAATGAGGACGTTTTTATCGATCCTATGAAAAGGAGGTCCCATGCATACCATCGACCGCGGAATCAAACAAAATTTCTGCCGCTGGCAGGGGAGACTCAACCGCAAGCGCTACATCAAGCGCATGCTCGCGCTCTGGATCCCCGGCTCCATCATCTGCCTTGCCGCGTTCATCGCAGCCGCAGCCGCCGTCCTCGGCGGGAATGCAGACATAGCCCATCTGAACGAGGACCAGCTCAGACAGCTCTCGTACCTTCTGCAGGGCGTATCTCTTGTCCTGCTGCCGTTTCTCATTCCGTCCTATATGCTGATGATACGGCGTCTGCACGATCTGGGCCTGTCGGGGTACTTCGCCCTCGTGAGCCTGATCCCGCTGATCAATCTTGGACTGACGCTCTATCTCATCTTTGCCGAAGGAACACGAGGTGCGAACGCCTACGGCTCTGACCCGCTGGCACGCGATGATGCGACGGAGGAGGCCGCGGCGGCAGAGACTGCACCTGCACGCACAGAGGACGCAGGCTCCTATGCAGGCCTCTCACTGCCGCCGATCTTCTCCAAAACAGGCAGGCTCTCGCGCCGCGACTACGCGCTCAGCATTGGGGTGATATGGGGCGGCATGAACATCGCATCATTCGCCGCACTGATCCTCCTCCTGCCGCTTGTCTGGCTCTTTGTAAATGCCTTCTTCCACGACACGACGATCCTCTTCTTGGGCTTTCTGATCGCCGCCTTGTGCATGCTGCTCGTGCTGATGTACACGGCACTGCCGCTCCTCGCCATCCCCGCGACCGTGCGGCGTCTGCATGACTTTGGGCACAGCGGATTCTTTGCGCTCCCGCTGATGCTCGTGAGCCTCTTCGTCGGCGGATGCGTCCTGTTCCTTATGATGATCGTTCTCGGCTCTTTGGGGGCGAAAGGATATTCCCCCTTCGGCATGCCAAATGAAAGCATTGCGCTCGTCGTGGGCACGTTTAGTATATTGCTTGGACTGCTGGCCTTTCCGACCGCCGCCATCCTCGTATTCTACACTGCATGGGTATTCTTGAAAAAAGGCGATCCATTCCCCAACGACTACGGCGATGTTCCGACAGAGCGCCCCTTCTCCTCCATACGTGCAGCATTCTTCTCCATGAAGGGGGCCATCGGACGCCGGGAGTTCATCCTCAGCACACTGTTCCTCTTTTTCTTCATGGGGATTGCCGGCCCGGCTGCTGTTCAGCTTGTCGTCCAGCCCATGGCCTCTCTGCTCGTTGCAGTGAATGTCCTGCCGATAGGAGCGGACCACTTCGTATTCCTTCTTGGCGCGACACTCTTCCCATTCGCCGTACTCCCGCTCGTCGTGCGGCGGCTGCATACGCTCGGACGCAGTGCATATGAGGCAATATTCCCATTTGCGGTCCTCATTCCCTACATCCTCATCTCCATTCCGATCACATACATGTTCGTTCTCCTCGGCTCCCTGGACGAGGGCGGACTGCCCGGGGCGGCCCTAGCCCCGCTGCTCGATGCCATCAGCGGCTGTGAGAATATATTCGTCATATTCTCGTGCATCTGCGGCATCATCTCCCTCATCGGCATCATGCGCCTGCTTGCTGCCGATCCGCCGCATACGGACGCACGTCCATAGAAAGAACTGCCTCTCACGTTCTCGTGCCTCGTCGGCTTTGGGAACACCGCACGCCGTTTGCAGAAGCGGCGTGCGGTTCTTTTTTTGCCAATTTTACAGCGATATGCTACAATAAGGGCGTTTTTATCAATCCTATGAAAAGGAGAAGATCCTATGCATACCATCGACCACGGAATCCGACAAAATTTCTACCGCTGGCAGGGGAGACTCAACCGCAAGCGCTATATCAAGCGCTCTCTCCTGCTCTGGCTCGTCAGTATAGTTATCATCACGGCCTGTTCAGCGGCGTTCATCGCCTACATCGTCCCATCGGGCGTCGACCCCGAGCACATGGGGATATACGAACTCGCGCGCTTTCAGGCAGGCATCAACGGACTGTTCACACTCGCCATGCTGCCTGTTATCATCTCCAGCTATATGCTGATGATACGTCGTCTGCACGACGTCAATCTATCGGGCTTCTTTGTCCTGCTCAACTTCGTTCCCATTGTCAATCTCGGACTGTTCCTCTATCTTCTCTGCAAGAAGGGCTCCGAAGGGGAGAACGACTACGGCCCCGATCCGCTTGCCGCCGCAGAATCGTCCATCGATGAGAGTCCCTATGCGCGCTCCATTCCTGAGCAGTCCGCCCCGACGGATATTGCGCCGCAGGAGGAGACGCCGCAGGACCCCGGAGAGCGCTCGTGATCCCGCCGATCTTTTCCAGGGAGGGCAGACTCTCGCGGCGCGGCTTCGCGCTGACCATCGGAACCATCATGGGCGGAGGAGCGCTTGCATTCTCGGCAGGGCTCTGTGTGCTCCTGCCGTTCGCATTTCTCTGCGCCTCGTTTTACTTCCGCGACACGGCCAGTTCGTTCTGGGTCATCTTCATCATGGGATGCGTCCTCCTCTTCTTCCTCGTCTCAGCTGTGATGCCGCTCCTCGCCATCCCCGCGGCCGTACGGCGCCTGCATGACATCGGCCGCAGCGGATGGTTTGCGTTCCCGCTCGGCCTTCTGAGTCTTTTTGCGCTCTTCTTTCCCGCCGTCCTGCTCTTTTCCTTTCTCAATGCAGGATTGGGATCGAATAGCCTCCCAACGCCCTTCAGCGGGAATCCCGAAGAGGACAGCCTGATCTTCGACGGGCTCTTCGTCCTCTTCCTCATCGGATACCTCCTCACATTTCTCATCGGAGCTCTGTGCTCTATATACATCTTTTTGAAAAAGGGCACCCCCGGTGCGAACACCTACGGGGAGCCGCCCGCCGAGGAGCCGCTCCCGTCCGTACGCCGGGCGTTTCTCTCAATGGAGGGCAGGATTGACCGGCGCACCTTCGCTGTGCGCGCCCTCCTCGTTCTTGCCGCTTCGTGGCTGACCCTGCCGACCATCGTGCAGTTCACCCTGTACCCGGTCACGGCGCTCCTCCAGAGCGTCGGCCTCCTCCCGATCGGCGCGGACCTCCTCCTCCTCCTCCTGGCGTGTGTCCTCTATCCGCTTGCCGCACTCCCGCTCGTGGTCCAACGCCTTCATACGCTCGGCCGCAGCAGCCTCGAGGCCGTCTTCGTATTCGCCGCACTCCTGCCGTCGGCATTCTCCTGCCTCCCGGTTGCAGAAATCTTCGGCACAATCGAGCTCATCCCCGAGAGCGACATCCCGCAGAGCGTCGAGCTCCTCCTCGCCGTCGGCAACACTGCCTCGGATACCGCCTTCATCGCATTCTGGATCGTCTGCGGCATTGCTTCTCTCGTCGGCATACTCCGCCTGCTGAGAGAAGATACACAGCCCGGCACCGCGTGATGCATCCCTCAACGGTACGGAGAAACTGCCGTACATCCGCAGAAAGTGAGGCATGATCTCCATGTTCTGTCCCAAATGTGATAAATTCGTTCCCTCCTCGGCAACCGCCTGCCCGAACTGCGGCATCCCCATCATCTCGGGGTTCTCACCGAACTACGGCAGCGGCTTTGCCCTCGGCGGCGACGATACTGAGAGCCGCAACGACGCGCCGCCGCACGCCGTGATGGACTCCGATCTCTACGACGACGTGCCGGATGCCGATGGGGAACGCACCGATGCGCGCACAGGAGGCGGCATCGGCACGCGGCTCAAATCCCTCTTCGGCCTTGGGAAAAACTGACATACAAAAAAGGCGCCCGCAGGGGCGCCTTTTTATGTCCGAAACAGTTTACTCTGGCCATTCCGCGCAAAATACCTCGGGGAACTCATCCCGCCGCAGGGGCGCCGACCACGAGCGCCGCCAAGAGCCCCGCAAGGATCTTCCGCTTCATCTCTCATTGCTCCCTTCAAATTCTGCCGAAACTTAGAAAAGACTCCTCGCCGCGAGAAGTCTTTCATTCAAAAGAAATGGTGCGATTGGCGCGAGTCGAACGCGCGACCCTCTGCTTAGGAGGCAGATGCTCTATCCATCTGAGCTACAACCGCATTGCTCCAAGTGTATCAAAATTGCGCAGGATATGCAAGCGCCGCACGCCGATCACACGAAAAAGCGAGTGCACCAGAAAGGCCCCGCAGGAAAATTCCTGCGGGGCCCTTTGACCGATGTCCGAGGGGCGCTCAGGCGAGCTTTTCGGTATCTACCGTCTGGACGGCGATATCCTTGATGGAGACGGGGTACGCCTCTCCTGCGACAATGGCCTTCTTATCGATGACGCTTTGCAGACAGGTCGCGACCTCCGCCTTCGTGAGCCCGTCCTTCGGGTCCGCGAGGCTGAGCGTCAGCTCCTTGCCCGTCGAGAGCTCGAGCGTCATGCGCAGCTGTTTCTTCGTCGACATCCTTTCTCCCTCCTTTCTCTCTTACTCATTGCGCGGATCAGTCCGCGAGAACGGCCGTATCCGTGCGTACGATCTGGCTCAGTCCGTGCTTCTGAAGACCGGCAAACCCGTTGCCGACCGCAAGCGCGTCCGCATCTGTGAGCGCGGGAGCAACGCCGCCGATCGTGCGGTTCTTGTAGATGGTCTTGCCGTCTGCGCCCACACCTGTGATGACCTTCAGCGTCAGCTTGCTCGCTGCATCTTTGCGTGCCATATGGATCAACTCCTTTCTCTTTTGTTTCCGTAAGCAGCTTACATAGGAATACCTGCTGGGCAGAGAAAAAAGGAGAGTCCGTCAAAAAATTTTCCTTTACAATCGAACATATTTTCTCTATAATTTCATCTAGAAAGGAACAGGAGATCCATTGATCTATGCTCGTGCCTGTGCGTCTCGCCAACGGCAGGCAGGAAACCGGAAAGGAGATCCGAAATGAATTGGACAAAGAGAGAGATGCTGATGCAATGCCTGCCCGCGGCGGCGGACATCCTCGCACTCCTGCCCGCGCGCGGCGCAGACGGCGGCAATGAGACTGTCCTCCACACCGCCGGGGGCGCCAGCATGACTCTGCACGCCGCGATCGAGTATGTCCTCTCCTGTCTCGCCGGACGCGAGGACAAGGAGCTGCGCCTCATCCGCAGAAACGCTGCCCGCCAGCTCGCACGGCGGCGCAACATCATCCTCCCCATCCTGCACGGCTGTGTTCTCAGCCCTGTTATGACCCGCCCCTCTGACGAGGGCGGCACGCTCGGCTACATCAACATCGCACGTGCCACGCTGGTCATGGACGGCGCACCGACAGGGACGGACGTCGCACTCCAGAGCGGCACTGTCATCCACTCCCTCTGGCGCCCGCCCACCGTGCGCAAACTCGTCCGCGAGGCGCGCGCCGTGCACTACAAGCTCCTCCTCGACGTACGGCGCCAGCTGCATTCGGCGGAGGCCCTCGCCTGACACTTGCATTTTCCCTCTGTTCGTTGTATGATATCGATATGGAACAACGGAGGGTACAATATGCAGATTTCAAGCCGCTTTACCATCGCCATTCACATCCTCATCTGCGTCGATCTCTATGGCGCGGACGCGCCTGCGACAAGCGAATCGCTCGCAGGGAGCATCGGCGTGCATCCCGTCGTCATCCGCCGCATCCTCGGGCAGCTCCGCC
>ERZ772874.149-NODE-149-length-35930-cov-19.399498_pt1 | contig 35930 bp, 31 predicted proteins | sample MGYA00580586_ERZ772874 | MGnify/ENA primary metagenome ERZ772874 (study PRJEB29015, sample SAMEA2737952) | human oral metagenome | biome: human oral; feature: human-associated habitat; material: dental | place: China | collected 2154 ... | reverse complement strand
GCGCTTCCCGGAGACGTCCAGGGTGAAGAGAAGGCTCAGGGAGACGGAGGAGGGGCGAAAGGACATGGGCAGCGTCATAGAGGAGATTCGAGAGGAGATCCGCGCGGAGTGCATCGCGGAGGGCAAGGCCGAGGGGACGCTCGAGACGCTCGGCCGGCTCGTGCGCGACGGGCTCGTGAGCGTGCAGGACGCCGCCGCATCGGCGGGGGTGGACGCCGACGAGATCAGGCGCACGCTCGCTGCGGAGGGATGAGGCCGGCCGCAGGGGGTGACGTGCCCCGCCCGCCGGAGGCTGTCGGGACCTCGGTAGGACCCGTCCGGTTCGTGCGCGCCGGGCGCGTGGACGCGCGCCGCTGCGGCCTTGCTGGAGATAGACCCTGACGAGGCCGAGCGCATGCTTGTGTAGGGGCCGGCACGCACCGCGTCCACCTCTGGGAGGGGTCGCATGAGACGGACAAAGGAAGAGAGTGCCGACACGAGGCGCGCCCTCATCGCTGCGGCGACGCTGGAGTTTGCCGAGCGCGGCTACCAGGGAGCGTCGCTGCGCAGCATCTGTGCGGCGGCCCACGTGACGACGGGCGCCCTCTACTTCCTATTTGCGGGCAAGGGGGAGCTCTTTGAGCGCACGGTTGGCCCTACCTTCGATCAGGTGGAGCTGTCCTTGCGCGCCCACTACCGGCGCGAGCGCGCCCGCTTGGGGGATGGTCAGCTGCGTGACCTTCCGGAGGGCGAGGACCTCGCCGCAGGGCTCGACATATACGACATCTGCGCGAGACGACCCCAGGTCGTCGACGCCGTGCTCGCGAACCGCGAGCACCCCTACGTTCGGGGGAGGTTGGCTGTGCTGACCCAGATGGCATCCGAACAGACCTACCTCACGCTGGGTGAGGATGCGCTCAAGAATACGAGTATGCACGGAATGGATGGGCATACCATCGAGTGGCTCGCGCAACTGCAGATCGACTCCGTTCTGGGCATTCTGTCAGAGCGCCTCTCTCGTCAGGAGTTCATGACGAGGCTGAGTACCGTGGTGCGTTTCCTGCGAGGGGGAGCCATCGCCGTCGTGATGGGTGAAGACTTGACTGACCTCCTGACAGGCGCTGTCATGTGATTGCCCACGTTGAGAGGCGGTTGACGTGCGCGCACATGTGGGTGTATCCTTTCTCCAAAGGGAGGAGTTAGTCATGGTTATTATGAGTCCGCCACGGCGGGTATATGCTTCATGGGTAGTCAGAAGGGCCATCGGCCCTTTTTTCATAACGATAGGATAACAACGTTACGTTTAATGGAGGCATTCCGGAAGGGATGCCTGAGAGGAGCAATGTATGAGAGACGCAATAAAAAGGTGCCGTCAGAATCAGGACGGGGCCGTGCGCGGGCCCTTCGTGAGCGTGCAGGACGTCTGCAAGAGCTATGGCTCAGGCGAAGGCAAGGCGCAGGTACTCAAGGACCTCTCGCTTGAGGTCGCGCAGGGGGAGTTGTGCGCCATCTTGGGAGCCTCAGGTTCCGGCAAGTCGACGCTTCTCAACGTCGTTGGCGGGCTTGACGAGGTGGACTCGGGTCGGATCTGCGTGGGCGGGTGCGACGTCACGGCGCTTGGACCATCGCAGCTTCTGGAGTACAGGCGGGACTTCCTAGGCTTTGTCTTTCAGTTCTATAATCTGGTGCCCAACCTCACCGTACGAGAGAACATCCAGGTCACAAGCTATCTGTCGGCAAACCCGCTTGATATGCAAGAGCTCATCGAGACCCTGGGGCTCTCAGCGCACGCCGACAAGTTCCCCTCGCAGCTCTCGGGTGGGCAGCAGCAGCGCTGCGCCATCGGACGTGCCCTGGTCAAGAAGCCGCAGCTGCTGCTCTGCGACGAGCCGACAGGTGCCCTCGACTCTGCGACCTCGCTCGAGATACTGGGTCTGCTCGAGCAGGTCAACAGGAGCTTTGGTACGACGATGCTCATCGTGACCCACAACGAGGGCATCACGGCCATGTGCGATCAAGTGGTGCGCATAAAGGACGGCAGCGTTGTGTCGAGTGTGGGCAACGCGCACAAGCTGTCCGCGTCTGAGATCGAACTGTAGGTGGTCGCGATGCAAAGACTGCTGCTCAGAAGGACCCTTCGCGACCTTCGCTCCAACCTCATCCGCTACCTGGCCCTTCTTGCTGTGGTTGCGGCGTGCATGGTCATCGTCACGTCTATCGGGGTCTCTGCCCAAAGCGTCATCAGAGGTGTGAGTCAGACGGCCCTGGCCACGAACGTCGAGGACGGAGAGTTCTCTACCCTCGTGCCGCTTACGGACGCGCAGCTGGCCAAGATTCGCGACAGGGGCGTCTCTCTGGAGGCGGAACCCTACCTTGACTTCATGCGTACGGACGGCTCAACGCTGCGCGTCATGGCGACGCGCGACTCCATCAACAGGGTCACTCCCAACTCGGGAAGGTTGCCCCAGGCAGATGACGAGGTCCTGCTCGAGCAGCACTACGCGAGGGCACATGGCCTTAGCCTGGGCGATGCGCTCGAAGTGGGCGAGAGGCGCCTTGCGATCGTGGGGATCGGCTCCAGCTCCGACTACGACATGTGTGTGGCAAACATGTCGGACGCTTCCATCGACCACGATGCCTTCGGCACGGCGTTCGTCACGTCGCCCACCTACGCGCGACTGCTCGAGGGGGGTGGGGCCGCAAAGGCCGAGACCTGCCTCTATGCCTACACCCTGCCCGCCGGACACTCCTCGCAAGAGCTCAGGGAGCTTTTGAAGAACGAGAACTTCGACGTCGCCATAGATCAGGTGAGCGACCCATACTTCCAGGAGTACGTGGGCCGCAAGTTGGCAGATAGGCGCAACGTGGAGGATGCGCTGGGTAGGCTTACGGACGGGGCACGGAACCTGCAAGACGCCCTCGGCGCGTCCGGCCTCGCGACGCGTGCGCAGACGCGACCTTTGGTACAGGCGGCCCAGGGCCTTGCCGATGGCGTCGACGCGTTTCACGACAAGGTGGAAGGTGTCCTCGACGAGCACCTCTCGCTGAAAATAGATAACCTGACCAGCTTCGTCGAGCAGGCGGACAACCCGCGCATCAAGGCGTCCGCCTCCGACGTTCAGATCAACATCGCCGTCAGCCAGCTGGCTGGTGTCATCGTCGTGGCGCTCATCGCGTACGTCGTCTCCGTCTTTGTGGTTCATTCCATCGAGCGCGAGTCCACGATCATCGGCACGCTCTATGCCCTTGGTGTGAGCCGACGCCAACTCATGCTGAGCTACGCCATGTTGCCGGTCCTCGTGTGCCTCGCCGGCGGAGTCATGGGTACGGTCTGGGGATCCTCTCCGTGGATGGTGCATGCGCTTGCCACAAACACGCTCACGTATTACTCGCTGCCTCCCATCTCCTTCGAGGTCGGGCCACGGGATGTCGCCTTTGGCGTCGTTATGCCTGCGGTGATGGCACTCGTCGTCAACGGGGTGCTCATCAGGCAAAAGCTCTCCCGTCCTGTGCTCTTGCTGCTGCGCAACGAGCCTGACGCAGGCAGGGTCTCCACGGCGCGCATCCGCGATCGGGGCAGTCGCGGCTTTGTGCGGACGTTTAGCCTGCGGCAGCTCCTGCGTGAGAGGCGCAGCGTGTCCGCCGTGCTCGCAGGCATGTTCGTGTGCCTGCTCATTCTCTTTCTCGCCCTCGATGCGTACGCCTTCTGCGAGAACAGCGCCCAGGCAGCAGAGAGGGACACGTCCTTTGGATATCTCTATACCGTCAGGTATCCACCCGCTACGGTGCCCGAGGGGGCCTACGAGGCATACCTGAGGAGCCTCTCCGTGAGCAAGCTCGGCTACACACTCGACATCTCGCTCCTGGGGCTAAGGGACGACAACCCCTTCTTCCCAAGGATTGCAGCCTCGGGCGAGGGGGAACTGTCGATTTCGTCGGCGATGGCGTCCAAGCTCAACCTTTCCGTAGGCGACAGCGTCGTTCTCACCGACCAGACGCAGGATCGTCCCTATGCATTCACTGTGCGCGAGGTGGTGCGAGACGACGCGAGTCTCCGCTGCTTCATGCGCATCGAGGACATGCGAGCGCTCTTCGGCGAGGACGGCGACTGCTACAACGCGCTCCTTAGTGACCATGCGCTCAACATAGAGGCAGGACGCCTCGACGGCACGCTCACGAGGGAGAGGGTCATCGAGAGCACGGTCGTCTGGCTCGAGATGATGTGGCCGATGGTGATCCTGCTCGTCACCCTGTCGTCCGTCATCTTCATCGTCGTCACGTACCTCATGGTCAAGGTGACGATCGACCGCGCCTCACGCCCCATCGCCCTCATGAAGGTCTTCGGTTATCGCAGGGGGGAGTTGCGCAGGCTCTACCTTGACGGCAACCTCGTCGTCGTGGCGGCAGGACTCCTGGTGCTCGTGCCCCTCTGCAAGCTGCTCATCGACCTTGCCTACCCCTATCTTGTGGCAAACGTGGGCGGAGGCCTTGACGTCACGTGGCCACCCTCGTGGTATGCCGTCGCCTATGTCGGTGCGCTCGTCTGCTACCTGGTGGTCGAGGTTCTCCTGATGCGCCGCGTCAACAGGATAGCGCCCACCGAGGCACTCCAGACGCGCGAGTAGCAAGAGAGGGGCTTGGCAAGGCGGCCGCATGCCATCGCGTGGGCATGCGGCCTTGTCACGTCATCGAGGCTGCCCACGGGAAGACGCAGAGACGTCGGTTTCTCGTGAGCGGCCCGTCCCATTGAGGTGCGGTGGTGTAGACTGAGCGGGTCCGCGTGACGCCCTGCCCACCTGCCTTGGGCAGGCCAGCCCCATCACGCCCGGTCGTCCCGTCTTCTGTCAGAGGAGAGGTAGTTCAACCATGAAGGCACTGTTCAACGACGGTCACGTCGACGAGATCCCCAAGGATGAGGAGCTTCACGTCATCCGTCACTCCGCCGCCCACATCCTGGCCCAGGCCGTCAAGCGGCTGTATCCCGAGGCCGACTTTGCCTACGGCCCTGCCACCGACAACGGCTTCTACTACGACATCGAACTTCCCGAGGGCACTAAGCTCTCGGAGGAGGACTTTCCCGCGATCGAGGCCGAGATGCGCAAGATCGTGAGGGAGAACCTCAAGTTCGAGACCTACGAGCTCCCGCGAGAGCAGGCTATCGCCCACATGGCCGAGCGTGGCGAGAAGTACAAGGTCGAGCACATAGACGACCTGCCAGAGGACGCCCGCATCACCTTCTACAGGCAGGGTGAGTATGTTGACATGTGCGTGGGGCCGCACATCCTCTACACCAAGGCACTCAAGGCCTTCAAGCTCACGGGCGTCTCGGGCGCCTACTGGAAGGGCGACAAGAACAACAAGATGCTCACGCGCGTGTACGGCACCGCCTTTCGCAACAAGGAGGAGCTGGCCGAGCACGAACGCCTGCTCGCCGAGGCCGCCAGGCGCGATCACCGCAGGATAGGCCGGGAGATGGAGCTCTTCATGACGAGCGACGCTGGTCCGGGCTTTCCCTTCTGGTTGCCCAACGGCATGCGTGTCAAGAACGCCCTCATGCGCTATTGGCAAAAGATGCAGGATGACTATGGCTACGAGCAGGTGCAGACGCCCGTCATCCTCTCGCGTTCCCTCTGGGAGACCTCCGGTCACTGGGACCACTACAAGGACAACATGTACACGACCCAGATAGACGATGAGGACTTTGCCGTCAAGCCCATGAACTGCCCCGGCGCCTGTCTCATCTACAAGAGTCGTCCACGCAGCTACCGTGACCTGCCGCTCAAGCTCGCCGAGGCCGGCCTCGACCATCGTCACGAGCTCAAGGGGACGCTGCACGGCCTCTTTCGCGTGCGTGCGTTCACGCAGGATGACGCCCACCTCTTCATCACGCCCGAGCAGATCTGTGAGCAGGTCATCGACACCGCGCGCCTGATCACCACCTACTACGAGCAGTTTGGCTTTCCCTACAGGGTCGAGCTTTCCACCCGTCCCGAAGACTCCATGGGCTCGAGCGAGGACTGGTCCCTTGCCGAGGCTGGCCTCAAGGAGGCGCTTGAGACCATGGGCACCGACTACACGCTGAACCCCGGCGACGGCGCATTCTACGGCCCCAAGATAGACTTTCACCTTAAGGACTGCCTGGGACGCACCTGGCAGTGCGGCACCATCCAACTTGACTTCCAGCTGCCCGAGCGCTTCGAGCTCGAGTACACCGCCGCAGACGGCAGCAAGCGGCGCCCCATTCTCATCCACCGCGCGGGCTTTGGAAGCTTCGAGCGCTTTATCGGCATGCTCATCGAGCAGTACGCGGGCAAGTTTCCCACCTGGCTCTCTCCCTGTCAGGTCAAGGTCCTGCCTGTCTCCGAGAAGAGCCGCGACTACGCGCGCGAGGTGGGAGAGAGGCTTCGTGAGGCCGGTCTGCGCGTCAAGGTGGACGAGCGCGACGAGAAGATAGGCTACAAGATCCGTGAGGCCCGCTCCATCGATCGCGTTCCCTACATGCTGATCCTCGGCGAGCGGGAGGTTGAGGCGGGCAACGTCTCTGTGCGCGACCGCAGTGGCGAGACGACCCAGCATGAGCTCGACGAGTTCATCGCTTCCATCAAGGACGAGATCGCGGAGCGTCGCGGCTGACGCCAGGGTAGGTCGCGGCCATGTCTGACGCCCTCGAGAGACTCTGTGCCGATCAGTCCAAGCGGCTGGGCGCTGCCCTCACACGCCTTGTGGATGCGAAGGCTGCCGACGAGCTCGTCTCTGGCCTTGCCCAGAGACGAGCCGCTGTTTGGGTTGAGAGTCTTGGCGACATGCCCATCGGCTTTGCTGACCTGCGGGCGCAGGCGGCAGACGCCCATGAGCGGGGTCTTCCGCTTGTGGTGGAAAACTCCCTCGCCACGTCGTTTGGCTGTCCCGCCTGCCGCCTCGGCGCGGACGTTGTCGTGGAGTGCCTTACACGCGCCTGGCCCGAGGGAACGGGGCGCTGCGTTGCACTGTCCGCCTCAAAGGCGTGTCCGTCTGACCTTCGCGTAGCACTTGCGGCGCTGCCATCCGCGGTCTTTGATGACACGGCCGTGACCTCGCTTGTCGCAGCCCTTGCGGCCTTTCCCGCCCGCCGCCGCAGGGAGGATGACGCCGCCCAGGTGGTCGCGGCCTACCTCTCGTGCCATCCGCTTGTCGTGGCTGTGAGCTACCCGGGACTCAAGGCGAACCCGAGCTTCAAAGCTGCCGCGTCCCAGCTCACGGGAGGCTTCGGGCCGGTTGTGGATTATCGCATACGGGGTGCTGCCGCCTGGGAGCGCGTCCGCTGTGACGCTGGCGACCCGAAGGCGCAGGCCGTCTCGCTCGAGAGGCGGCTCTCACAGCTGTCATGATGATGTTCGCCGCAGCCTGGGTGATCGCGGTCTTGGGGACGTGACCGCGACCTCACCCACGACCGCACGCTCGCCTACGATCACGGCCTCGCTTACAGGAGCGGGATGCGTGGATCAGGAGCAGCTGCCTGCGGTCAGGGAGTCAGGCTCCTGATGGGAATCACGTAGATATCCTCCTCTACCTCGCACGCATAGAGAGATGTCACCGTAAGCACTCCCATGAAGGCGGGGGAGCGGATGCGCGCTTTGGGATTGTCACCGACAATCTTACTGCACATGCGCTTGAGGGAGGCAATGGCGCCAGGAACCTTTTTGTCGCCCGTCTTTGCTTCGTGCGCGGCCCGACGTCCATCGACGAGCTCTATGAATATGCGTGCGATCCTCACATCAACCGTGAGGGTGGCACCCCCAGAGTGCGCCTTTCCGTGAGGGCGGCGTCATGCGGGCGCCCAGAATGCGCTTTTCCGTGAGGCGCCAACTCCAGAATGCGCTTTTCCGTGAGGTGACTCGACGTTTGCCCAGGTGAGGAAAAGCGCATTCTACGAAAAAGCGCATTCTGTGCAGACGCCCTCACGAAAAAGTGCACTCTGGCTCCTGCGGTTCACGGAAAAGCGCAGTTTGCCCAAGCGTTGTCGCCAAAGTCGCATTCTGCAACCCACGCCGACCATAGAGTGCGGTTTTCCGTGAGGGTGCGGACTCAGAATGCGGTTTTCCGTGAGGTGTCTCGACGTTCGCGCAGGTGAGGAAAAGCGCACTCTACGGAAAAGCGCATTCTGCGTAGACGCCCTCACGAAAAAGCGCACTCTGACCCACCACCCTCACGGAAAAGCACATTCTCCAACCGACGTCTCACGAAAAAGCGCATTCTGCGTGCGCGATGTGACGAAAAAGTACATTCTGGATGGGCGACGCGATCACGGCGACGCGATGAAGAGGCGCACTCTGCGCAATTCGACTCCCTCGACCAGAGGCGAACAGCCGACAACAAAGACCAAAGTTGGAGCTGCGGCCCACAAAGCTGGGACGGCGGCCCAGGTGACGCCGCCGCCCCTCGCTGCCGTCCCACGCAGCCGCCGTCCCGCCCCGCCGCCCCGCGCCGGCCGGTTCCCTACGCTTTAGCCCAGCACGCTCAGCAGCCAGTCGACGTCCGTGGTGGTCCTCATCTTCTCGATGACCGACTCGTCCTCGAGCGCCTTGGCGACGTTTGCGAGTACCTGTAGGTGTTCGTCGCCGGTACCGGCAATGCCAAAGACCAGGTACGCCTTCTCGTCACCCCACAGGACACCCCCTGGGTACTGGTGCAGCGTGACGCAGGTCTTTTTGACGCTGCCCTTAGCCTCGTTGGTCCCATGTGGGATAGCGACGCCCATGCCCATATAGACGCTCTGCTCGCGGTCACGCTCGAGCATCGCATCGACATAGGAGGGGTCAACGGCGCCATGCTCAACGAGCAGCTGGCCGGAGGCTCGTATGGCTCCCTCGCGGGTGACGGATGGGCAATCGAGCTTGATGCCGTCGCGGTCGATGGCGACTGCGCGCTCGCGGCTCTCGATCTTCTCGGTGGCCTTCTCGACGTCGGTCTCTCCGACGCCCGACTCGACCTCGGTTGCGACGAGCGCATCATAGAGGCCGTCCAACGCCGGATCAGAGAGGAAGTTGTTGATGATGACGAACTGCGCATCTGGGGCGCTCTTCTGCGCGCGTCCGGCGAGGCTCTTCTGGACCACGACGATGTCTGTGTCAGCAGGTACCTCGTCCACACTGGCGTGAGTCACGACGATGTCCGGACGGTCGAGCTTGATGCGGTTGTGGAAGCGGGTGGCACCCATGGCCGAGGACCCCATGCCCGCGTCGCAGGCGAAGACGACGTGCTGGCCGAACTTCTTGTCAACGTCTGTAGCAACCGCCTGTCCGCCCTTGAGTGCGCCCATCTCGTCTTTAGCCTCATCGAGGCTCTTGATCTCGGCGCGGGCGACGATGGGAGACGCGATGGCAAAGGAGACGCCCGCCGCAAGCGCGATACCTACGAGGGTCGTGATGATAGAGCCCTGGGGCGTCATGCTGAGGATGGCGATGACGGAGCCAGGAGACGCAGGGGCAACCAAGCCACCGCCCGCGAGGGAGAACCAGAGTATCGCAGCGGCGTTGCCAACGATGGGGGCGATGATCACCGTGGGGTTCATGAGTACGTAGGGAAAATAGATCTCGTGGATCCCGCCCAAAAAGTGGATGATGACGGCCCCGGGCGCAGACTGGCGGGTCGTCTCGTCCTTGCAGAAGAAGCAGTAGGCCAAAAGCACGCCAAGGCCCGGACCTGGGTTCGCCTCAAGGAGGAACATGAGTGACCTGCCCGTATTGGCAACCTGCTCAAGACCTATGGGCGTGAAGATTCCGTGGTTTATGGCGTTATTGAGGAAGAGCACCTTGGCGGGCTCGATGAAGATGGCGAGCAGTGGCATCAGGCTGTACTGCATGAGAACCTGGACACCTGCCTGCAGCACGGCGAGGATGCCGAGCATGAGGGGGCCTATGACCAGATACGCCACAATCGCGAGCACGAGGCCGCCGATGCCGAGCGAGAAGTTGTCGATGAGCATCTCGAAGCCTGCAGGCGTGTGTCCTTCGATCAGCTGGTCGAACTTCTTGATCAACCATCCGGCGGCGGGCCCGACGAGCATCGAGGCCATGAGCATCGTCGTGACCGTCGTCTCGCCCGTCACCGGGTCGGTCGTGACGCCCGAGACGATGGCGCCCATGACGGCGATGGTGGCGATGATGCGCCCGCGCTTACCCGCGATCAGGTAGCCGCCCTGTGAGGCGATCAGGATGGGGATGAGGTAGGTGAGCATGGGACTTGCGATGGCAGCCAAGGTCTTGTTGGGAAACCATCCGGTTGGTATGAACATTGCGGTCATGAAGCCCCACGCGATGAATGCTCCGATGTTGGGCATGACCATCGAGCTGAGAAACTTGCCGAACTTGGACACCGACTCCCGTGCGTTGGCCATCTCTCTCCCTTTCCGACATGTCCGGCGCAGGTGCGCCAAGACCCTTGTCTTCTCCGCGATGACGAAAAAGACAAATGACAGTAACTGTTGAAGCAACAATACATTCTGTTGTAATAAAAATCTATCCTGTTCTGTGAACAATAGAATTTTCTCCATAAATGGATGTTTACCAACGATAATGCCAAAAAAATATGTCTCAAAATAGAGCTTGACAATATTCCCACTCTTGTTATAGTAACAGCCAAGAAGTGTTGAATCAATAGTCCACGCTACTGACGGGCAGCACGCAGCCAGGTCGCGCGGGCGCACGAGAAGGGACATGGGATGAGGGCAAGGGCAGCACGACTCCACGCGGCACACGACATTCGCATCGACGAGTTCGAGCTTCCGGACATCAAGGACGACGAGATGCTCGTGCGGGTCATCTCGGACTCGATGTGCATGTCAACCTATAAGATGGCGATCTTGGGCACCGAGCACAAGCGCGTCCACGCCGATGTGGCCGAGCACCCAGCCATCACGGGCCACGAGCTTGCGGGCGACATCGTTCAGGTCGGCGCGAAGTATGCCGGTCTGTACGAGCCTGGCCAGAAGTTCACGATTCAGCCCGCCCTCAACTACAAGGGCTCGATGGACTCACCCGGCTACTCCTACGAGTTCTGCGGCGGAGACGCCACCTACTGCATCCTGCCACAGGAGGTCTTTGCTACGGGCTGTTTTTTGGTCTATCACGGGGAGGCCTACTATCAGGCGTCTCTTGCCGAACCCATGAGCTGCTCGATCGGGGCCTTCCATGCCGCCTACCACACCCAGATGGGTGTCTACACCCACGACATGGGCATCCGTGAGGGTGGCAAGCTCTGCATCAACGCAGGTGCGGGCCCGATGGGCCTTGGTGCCCTTACCTATGCCCTCCACTGTGATCGCAGGCCTGGCCTTGTCGTTGTGGCAGACATCAACCAGGAACGCCTCGCCCGTGCCGAGCATCTCTTTCCGCCAGAGGAAATCAGGCGTGACGAGGGTATCGAGCTACACTTTGTCAACACGGGTACGGTCGATGACCCTGTGGCGGCACTGCGCGAGATCACAGGGGGCGCGGGCTTTGACGACGTGCTCTGCTACGCGCCCGTCGCGGCCGTGGTCACTCAGTCGAGCTTGATTCTGGGCCGTGACGGCTGCCTCAACTTCTTCGCCGGTCCCACGGACAAGAACTTCCAGGCTCCCATCAATTTCTACGAGGTGCACTACGGCTCCCAGCATGTCATCGGGACTACGGGCGGCAACACGCAGGACGAGATGGAGTCGCTCGAGCTCACTGCTGCCGGTCGCCTCGATCCCGCCGTTATGGTGACCCATATCGGTGGCCTTGACGCGGTGCCCGAGACGACGCTCAAGCTTCCCAAGATCCCCGGCGGCAAGAAGCTCATCTATACTCACATAGAGATGCCGCTCATTGCCCTCTCGGAGCTGCGGACGAGGGCGGACGAAGACGGACGCTATGGTACACTTGCCGATATCGTTGATGCCCACAAGGGGCTTTGGTCGCCCGAGGCGGAGCGCTACCTGCTTGCCAACTGGGAGTCGGTGGAGTAGGCGAGAGTGACAAAGCCCAAGGGGCCTTTGGCCGTCCCATGCTCGGCCCGAGCCCAGGAGTGTGGGGAAGAGGAGGCAGCGCAGGGCATGGACATGGGCGAGAGGCGCTCGGGCATCGTCGAGCTCATCAATCAGGAGGGCTATGTATCCTTCTCGAGGCTCAAGTCGGCCTTTCCCGACGTGAGCGAGATGACGCTGCGTACCGACCTCAAGAAGCTCGACGAGGAGCGTCTCATCGTGCGCGTTCATGGCGGCGCTAAGTCCGTGAGCTTCGCCGTGGGGACAGACGACCTCTTGGCGCGCAGGAGCCTGCGCCATGCCGCCGAGAAGGTCGCCATCGCCCAGAAGGCAGCAAGGCTCCTCAGGCCTGACACGACCGTTTTCATCGACTCGGGCAGCACGACGACGGCCCTCGCGCAGAAGCTGCCCGACATGCGCCTTCTGGTGTTCACGAACTCTCTTACAGTGGCCATTGAGCTCTCTCGCCTCAAGAAGGTGACGACGCAGCTCGTGGGCGGTCGGCTCAACACCTACTCGCTGAGCACCGTCGGGGGAAGTGCCATGGAGTTCGTGCGTGAGATAAGCTTCGAGCAGCTGTTTCTTGGCGTTACAGGCTATGGCGAGCACGGCGGGTTCACCTGTGGGTCGGATGATGAGGCTGCCCTCAAGCGCGCTTTGGTGGCAAGTGCGGAAGAGACGGTAGCCCTCGTCGACTCGAGCAAGGTTGGGAGAAACTCGACCTTCCCCATCTGTGATATTGGCGACGTCGCGATGGTTGTGTCTGACGACGGGGTCTCAAGGGAGTTTCGGCAGGCCTGCGAGAATGCGGGCACGGAGCTGCTATAGGGATAGCAGGGCGGATGACGGAGACGCAGCTTGCCCATCGGACCTGCGCATGATAGAGTATCTTGTCTAAACATCCATCGCAAGGAGTAGTTATGAAGACGCACAACATGATTCGAAGGGCCTGTCAACTAGCGCTCGCCGCCCTGATCGTCATCGGAGTGAGTGTCGGCCTCTCCGCATGCAAAAACGATGAGCAGATGGCCCGCGATAGCGCCGAGGCCATGTTCAAGGCCTTCAAGAATCCCACCGAAGAGAGCATGCGTCCCTACATGTCGAACGCCAAGGCTCCCATCATCTCGCAGATCGAGTCATACAACATTGACGTCTACGAGTTCTTGGGTCACGTCTTCAGGCACTTTGACTACAGGATCGACAAGGTTACGGTTACGGGTAACACGGCAAGTATCGAGGCCTCGTTCAACAATGCCAACCTCTCGAGTGCTTTTGCGAACGCGAACACCGACTACCAATCGACAGACACCGCGACGCTTGCGCAGATCTATCAGGATGGCAAGGAAGCGGGTCTTGAGAAGAAGCTCATGGAGCTCTTCTACAAGCGTCTGGATGAGGCGACCGACCTTACGCCGACGAAGGCGACCATCAAGTTGACCAAGGAAAACGGCAGCTGGAAGGTGGACGATGGTTCCGTCCAGGACTTTGCGAGCTCCATGTATGGGAGCATCAGCCTGTCCGGCGAGGTTGAGCCCGCATCGCAGTCGCAAGAGCAGCCCGCTTCAGAGTCGCAGGAGTCCGCCTCAGAATGAGGGGAACGAGTTCGATCACAAAAAGATCGTAACACTGGACATTGTGGTGTGCAGATGCCTACGCGTGGGTCTATACTGCGGTCCAAGAGAGCCTGAAGTCGGATCCTCATGGGCCGCAGTGGCAAGGGTCCAATGCCATGGCGTGTGGCCAGCATCCGTCTTCAGCATATGGCAGTAAGGAGTGATGATTGAGATGCAAGTTGTTATGATGCGAACCATGTTACGGAAGATCTGTCGGCTTACCCTTGCCGTGACGCTCGCTGCGGGAATGACCGTAGGCCTTGGTGCGTGTAACAACCGGCAGGAAGCTCCCACGAACAACACCCAGGGCGAGCAGACGGCTGCGCCTGCCAACGGCGCGCAGCCGCAGCAAGAGGCCCCCGCGAATCCCAGTGCGTCGCAGGAGGCCCCCGCGAGCTCTAGTCCACAGCAATCTGCGGATACAAATCGCGACGAGCAGGATGTGCGCGCTGTCGTCACAAGGATGCTCGACGCCGTCAAGAATCCCAACAGGGAGAGCATGGAGTCCTACCTGTCAAACCTAGACAGCAACACCAAGGCGCAGCTCGATACCTATGGTATCGATATGTACGATTTTACTGAGCACATCTTCAAGCACTTCGACTATACGATCGATGATGTTCAGGTTGACGGCGATACCGCAACCGTCAAGCTCACGTTTACAAATGCCGATCTGATGAAGGCTCTCATGTCTGGCAGCAAGGAGCTCCAGTCGCTCGACCAGGACACGCTTCAGCAGCTCAGCGAAGGTGGCGAAAAGGCAATCATGCAGAAATACATGGAGCTCTTCTATGCCAGCATCGATGATGAGAATAACCTCACCTCGACGGAGGCAGAGCTAAAGCTCGTCAAGTCGGGCGGTGTGTGGAAGGTTGATGAGGATTCTGCCAAAAACTTCTCACATTTGATGTCTGGAAACTTCAATCTGTCTGGCGGGGGAAGATGATCCGATAGTCTCAGATAAGTCGTGCGGCAATACCAATAGGGCCCATCGGTATCTTTGCAGGTGGTCGCATACACGGGCTGAGACAGGACACATGAAATGAGTGAGTAGCGGCCTTGGGAGCGAGGTGACTCCCAAGGCCTTTTTCTGACGAGTGGCGTGATGGCGCCCTGTGTGGGATGTCAAGACCGTTCCATGGTAAGATATGATAGATACGTATTTGTTACAAGGAGTAATGATGAACACACGCAAGACAATTCTCAAAGTCTGTCGACTGGCGCTTGCCGTTGCGCTTGTAATAGGGGTGACTGCGGGCCTCTCTGCATGCAAGAGTGACGAGCAGGAGATCCGTGCCAGTGTTGAGACGATGCTCAACGCCTTCAAGAATCCCACCCAGGAGAGTCTGAGCCCCTACATGTCGGAGGCAGACAAAAACTCTGAAGCGCAGGAGCAGCTCAAGAAGTCTGGCATCGACTTCTACGAGTTTCTTGGGCATGCTCTCAAGCACTTTGACTATAGGATTAACGAGGTAAAGGTGGAGGGCAACACAGCGACCGTCAAGCTCGACATCACCAATGCCAACATCAAAAACGCCATGGCGGCCGCTCGCTCGGAGGTTGGCAGTATGAGTAGAGAGGAGTCCATGCAGCTCTATCAGGATGGAGGGATGGATGCACTCATAAAGAAGCTCATGGAGTCCCTCTACAAGCATCTCGATGAGTCCACTGACCTCGTCACGACGAGTGTGGAGTTGAAGATGAACAAGGAGAACGGAACCTGGCAGGTAGATGAGGGTTCTCTCAACGAGTTTGTGGGGGCAGTATACGGGGTAGGAGCGCTTTTCGGGTCTGATACCTCGGCCTCTATGTAGAAGGTTCACGCATCGTATTCGCGCGACTTCCTTTGACATGGTGACGAGCCGGTGGCGCGAGGGACGATTGGCTTGTTGGTGGCCCTGGAAGCAGCATGGCTTCCGGGGCCGTTTCTTTCTTGGTCTCTTGCTTGGCTACCTGCATGTGGCGGTGAGTGCCTGTCTCAATCTGCTACTATATGCTCACTATAGCCTTGTACATGTAGTCAACCTGAGGCACGCAAGGTCATAAGGTCGAAAGGAGTCCCGCATGCAACCGGGTGAGGAAATCGAAAGTCTGTTGGATGAGCTCGAGCAGGTCGTGAGCGAGGCCAAGGCACCCTTCACTGGTGGCATGCAGAAGAAGATAGTCGACTCTCGGGAGATCTACGAGATAATCGACGAGATTCGAAGCATGTTTCCCCAGGAGTTCGCCGATGCACGCCGCATCCTCAAGGAGGAAGACGAGATTCTCGGACGCGCTCAGCAGCAGGCCGACTCCATCATCGCTGATGCCCAGCAGCAGGCCATGATACTCTCGGGGGATCAGGAGGTGGTGCGGCTCGCCCAGCAGCAGGCCGAGGAGATTCGTGGTCAAGCCTCCCAATATGAGAGGGACACTCGCTACAACGCCGAGGAGTATGCAGATACGGTGCTCCAGCACCTGGAGGATAACCTCAAGTCACTCACAAACTCCGTGACGCGCGTACGCGAGACGCTCGACGAGAACTCAGGTCCGCGCAACCAGTCCAACAACGTCACGTGGTAGGGGGTGGTGCACGATGCGACGGGTGACGACCATCCTCGATGACAGGCTTGCCGATGTGGGAAGTACCCTCGTCGTTCAAGGTCATATTGACGAGAGCGGCTACCTCTTGGGTGGCCATGACTTCAGGCTGCCCAACGGCCTTGACTATGACCTCGTACTCACCAACGCGGGGAAGGGAATCCTCGTGACCGGCCTTGTGAGCGGCCGCGTGCTCGGCACCTGCGATCGCTGCCTGGAGGAGGCCGTCCTGGACCTGACAGGTGAGGTGGAGGAGTACTACCTCTTCAAAGCTCAGGAGGCGACCGCTGATGGCGGCGATACCCTTGGGGACGACGACGAGATGGACTTCTCTTGGGTGGGCGAAGACCACACAATCGACTTGACGGATGCCATCTCGTCTGCTCTTCTTATGGAGACTCCCTATGTGGTCCTCTGTCGCGAGGACTGCAAGGGCCTCTGTCCGGTATGTGGCGAAAATCTCAATCAGGTGGACTGCGGGCATGGCGCCCAGATCGAGCGTCGGCGTGAGGAGGAGCGGATGGCATCGGGTCCGTTTTCGGCCCTGAAGAAGCTCAGGCTCGAGGACGCCGACTGCGAGGCCGAGTAAGGGCGTACGGCATACGGTGAGCGAGGGAGCTCGCTTAAAAATATATGAAACGTGAGAGATCCTAAACTGCGTTTTTTGGTAACTCTGGAAGCGCAGAGTCACTGTAGAATGTGTCTTTCCATAGGGATCGCCCGCAGACGGTTGGGCAAATGCCAGGCTGCTTCACGAAAAAGTACATTCTGCACCGACGCGCCTACGAAAAGACGCACTCTGCGATCCCCGGGTCGCGTAGACTGCACTTTTCCGTCACGTTACGGTGTCCGGGAAGTGTGGGACAACCGCCCGCCAGGCTGCGGGGTACCTTGGAAAATAGCTCAACTGGGCAAATGCGTTCGAGCAACCGCCCGCCAGGCTGCGGGGCGGGTTGCGCAAGGGTCCGCAAACCTCTCTCTGGGGTTTGACCTCACGGAAAAGCGCACTCTGGCCCCATCCCTCACGGAAAGGTGCTTTTTGGTGAGACACATAAGCAGAATGCGCTTTTCCCGTCACGATACGGTCATAGAATGCGTCTTTGCGTGAGCCTCGAACTCCAAAGTGCGCCTTTCCGTAAAATGTGCTTTTCTTCACCTGGGTAAATGCCAGACCATCTCACGGAAAGGCGCACTCCGTGTTGACATCCTCACGAAAAAGCGCACTTTGAACCCCGGTTGTCTCGATCCAGAGACACTTGCCGCCGCATGAGGGTTCATCTGGACTCATTTGTGCAGTGCTCCTAGAAGAGCAGCGGTGCCCCTGGGATGTAGCTGTATATAAGTCCTACCAAGAGGGCGATCATGAGAAATGAGCACATGGGAAACCACACAAAGAAGCCAAAGGATCTTCTTGCAATCATGTAGGCAAAGTACACAAGCATGGTGATGCAGAGTGCTATATAAAAGTACGCAATTCCAGGAAAACCTACGGTAAAGGCTGCGATCATTGCGAGCTTGTAGTCACCCGCGCCCACACCAGGACTGTTCCACCTTTTTTTCCCAATGCACATTGCCAGAGTGAACATGCCGAGGGTGAGGGCAAATGACACGAATCCACCAAGCAAGCTCCATGGATCTACTATGGCGCACACAATGCGGAAGACGATCCCTAGCGCGGCCACGATCAGAACGATCTCGTTTGGGATGATGCGGATGAGGATATCGACCCACGAGGAGATCAACGCTATGCTCGCGAATAGGCAGAACACGATAGCGAGTGTTATGCGCACGGCTAGGGGAATCGTCTCGTTAAGGGCGAGAATACCTCCTCCGATGCCGCACAGGAGCAAGTGCAGGATAGGCAACAGTATCCGGGCGAGCTTGCGCGAGCGATCGTCCGCGCAATGTAGGGTCAGTTCCTTGGCGCGTTTACCCTCCTTCTGCTTGGCGCCGTCCTTGCCCTCATCCTTCTGCTTGGCGCCGTCCTTGCCCTCATCCGTCTGCTTGGCGCCGTCCTTGCCCTCATCCTTCTGCTTGGCGCCGTCCTTGCCCTCATCCTTCTGCTTGGCGCCGTCCTTGCCCTCATCCTTCTGCTTGGCGCCGTCCTTGCCCTCATCCGCTTGGCGCCTTTGCTCGCGCTTGTAGTCAACGACCTTCCATGAAATCTTATCTAGAAAGATACCAAGGATAATGCCATATATGCAGGCGAGAGAGAAGATGCTAAGCATTACTGTGGACATCTTGAGAAAAACCTTCCGCTAGAAATTTTCGAGGCTCGTTCACAGATGAACTGTGTGCTGAGCGTATTACTTAGTACTAACGGTATCTTATTCCCTTTTCGGACCAGAGAATCTGATCAACCAATAAAAAATTAAGCCTAAATCAAGATGTCAGAATCTGAAGCATTCACAGTTTGCCTGAGAGTGGCTCCAATAAGGGGATACGGCCTCGATCGAGTACATATATAGATAGAGAAAAAGTTGGAACTCTAGCTCTATATCACCGTAAGGGAGCATGTCACTGGTAAACGTGGCTGAGGTCAGTAGGGTGGACATGCGATAGGCTGCGAGCGGACTCGACTCAACGCGTTTGACAGGAGTTTGACAGGATTGGGTGGTACCCACCCTTTTGAGGTGCCCCGGGTCGAGCTGGAGGCGTGAGTCTAACAGTGATGTCTGGTGGAGCATATCTCTGCGCTGACGGGGCCTGATCCCTTGCGATAATGGCGATCGTCTTCTTGCACTTCGAGTTTCTGCTGGGGCATAGCGATTTCGGCACCGCGTACAGTTCTGCCACAAAGTGACGATGGGTGTCGACTTCTTTTGACCCCTCGCTGGTTGTAGTGGCTGGCACAGTGAGACAGTTTGGGGAGGTACAGAAATCCAAGTGGTATAGAGGAAGTGTGAAACATTGGTAGCTAGAATTAAGGCAAAGTATCGGATCCTTTTAGATAATGCGAGGTAGATAGATAGGTCTGACGATAATTTAAGTTGCTTAAATAAAAAAAGTAGATTCTGAATACGACTGTAGATAGGTTTGGATACAATACAAGTAACGCGAAAGTGGACTAAAAATTATTCGTGTAACTTCAAAGCGTAAGAGTATGGAGGGGAAAATGATTAAAGAGCTGTCCAGAGAGGAGAGCGGACAGGGCTTGGTCGAATACGCTCTTATCCTTGTCTTTGTCTCTGTCGTAGCAATCGCGAGTCTGACTACCTTAGCAGATAACCTATTCCAGAGCTATAACCGTTCAATTAACAAATTACCTTAAAGTGGTGCCTACACCAGTAAAAATATGGCTGGTGTCGCATAGTTCTACCTGATGTAGGGAATGTCTTGAGAGGAGGAAGCATGAAGGACATGGTATCTTGGCTCGCCGACGAGGAGAGCGGACAGGGCCTGGTTGAGTACGCGCTGATCCTCGCGCTCATCGCGATCATCGTCATCGTCGTCCTGTCGCTGCTCGGCAACAACGTCAACAACAAGCTCGGCTACGTCTCCAACGCCCTCAAGTAGCGGCAGCGGGACGAGGCAACCGGGGCCCCGCGCGGCGGGGCCCGAGAACACAAGGAGGAAGCATGAAGGACATGGTATCTTGGCTCGCCGACGAGGAGAGCGGACAGGGCCTGGTTGAGTACGCGCTGATCCTCGCGCTCATCGCGATCATCGTCATCGTCGTCCTGTCGCTGCTCGGCAACAACGTCAACAACAAGCTCGGCTACGTCTCCAACGCCCTCAAGTAGGTTTGTAGTATAATAGACTGGCAATGATTAATTCGGCCGGACAGTCTATAACGGCTGTTCGGCCATGTTTCTGTAGGAGATAGGATTCTCGCATGAACTTACCATTTACATCGTCTGGGTCGTATGAAGACCGAACATCGAGGACGCGCCTGTTCGCTGTAGTGGTAGGTGTGCTTCTTGTGGCCGTATTGGGTTATGTTCTGGTATCGGGCAATCTGTTTGGTGGAGGTGGAGCGCCCGCAAAACAGAAGATCGTTGTCGCAAAGCAGGCGATTCCAGCCTATACCGCCATTACGACCGATATGGTTGAAACGACCGAGGTGACCTCAGCACCTCATCTGGCCGGCGCTGCAGACAATCCACAGGCGATCTTGGGTTCAATTTCTCAGACGCCTATCGGAGCGGGGCAGATAGTATACAAGAATCAGGTCTCACGAATAGATCTCATTGCCGGTGGCAACCCGCTATTTATGACCTTACAGAATGGTCAACGCGCAATGAGCCTTAGGGTCGATGACGTTACGGGCGTCGCTAACCTCCTGAGAGTAGGTAACAGGGTAGATATCATTGCGGTCTACAATGGCAATGAGGGCACTGCTGACACGCACGGGATTGCTACGACGGTCCTGCAGAATGTGCCGATTTTGGCAATAGGGAAGCAATATGAGAGTACCCCAGGCACTCCTGCTCCTACTGCGAGTACGTCTGATGGGTCAAGCAATTCGACTAACAAAGACAAGGGAAGTTCTGGCGATCAGAGCTCCTCTAGCAGCTCCCCCTCTAGTTCTGATCAAAAGACTGAGTATAATGTCGTTACGTTCCAGCTTACATCTTTGAAGGAAGCTGAGAAGTTCGCACTGGCTATGAACCTCAAGGACGTAAAGCTTTATCTGACGCTTCGCTCGCAAGATGATAACGAGATTGGTCAAGCGCAGACCATCAACTCGACCGAGATCCTTGGCTAAGGAGAAGGGTAGGTAAGACCAATGGCAATCAATGTCTTTCTCTTTGGACAGAGCTCAGAGCGTGAGGGAATCCTCATGTCCTCCTTTAGACCAGAGGACGGGTTCAAGATCGTTGGAGGTACAGAAAAGGAAGGCGATGTCATAGGCGCCATTGATACCTTGCGGGTGAGGATCCTTGCGCTCTACGTCGATGGATCGGACGCGGTGTTTCGTGTCGCGCAGCAAGTGTATGCGCTGCGCCCGAAGGTCATTGTTATTGCCATAGTGAAGCAAGGTCTTACTGAGGATCAGATACGAGGTTTACTATCCTGTGGAATCAGCGGGTCCTTCCTAGAGGACAGCCCGCATGCTGCGATAGTGGATGGCATACGTCGTTCCGTTTCCATTGAGACGGGACGCATCGATGCGATCACTGGGTCAAGCGCAATCGCAGATACGAAGTATATTTCGTTCGTGTCTGCAAAGGGCGGTATTGGATGCACTACCTTCATGTCGAGCTTGGCGGTTGATCTCGCGCGTCAAGGGAACAAGGTGCTCGTAATAGACCTCGATTTGCAGTATGGCGATGCGGGTATCTTCTTTGGAATTGACTCACGGATGAACTTGGGCGAGTTACTTCAGGAGCGTGTCAGCCCGACCATTGATGATATCCGCCAATATGTTGCCATTCACGATTCGGGCGTGAATATCCTCTGTAGCCCGTGTAGTCCAGAGATCGCGGAAAAGATCGGAAGCTCGCAGATCGATAGGCTTTTGTCAGCTGTACGCAGCTACTATGACTTTGTCCTCATCGATACGGGCACAATCTTTGATGACATCATGATTACGGTTTGCGAGCAGTCCACCTATGTCGTGGTTTGTGCAAGGCCCGATATCTCAGTCCTCAGGCATACGAAGAGACTTTTCTCCCTACTGCATTCGCTTAATCAGTCTGATAAGATCCGTCTTTTGGTTACCTTCTATGATCCGAGGGGCAGAATCAAGATTCCTGACGTTGAAAAGGTCTTTGGGACGCGGGTATGGGCTAGCATGCCATATGACTACCAACTTGCCTCGGCGGCAGTCAATAGGGGTATACCTGTTTCTCTTGCCGCACCAAGATCTGGAATCGCACAGGCGAGCGGCATGTTGGCGAGCCAGCTTTCTGGCTCACAGCAAAGGCCGATGGGGGGAGCAGGTGCTGGTGCAATGCCCATGAATGGCATGCCTGCGGGTATGCCCATGCCAGGGCAGCAGAAGCAACCAAAAGAGCGTAAGCCGTTGTTTAACATATCCTTTGGTAAGAAGAAGGGACAGTAAATGAGTCTTGAGGAGCGTCTAAATCGCGCACGTGGTGCACGAGGCACCTCTTCGGTGGTTGTGCAGGCCCCTACTTCGTCACAGCAGTCGCAGGGAGTGGGCGAGGGGGCATCTCGCACCGTTGCACGCCCTCAGGCTGCGGCACGGCGTGTGGCTGCCAGTTCGGCAGGCATGGTAGCCCCAGCTGCCTCAACAAGTCGCTATGCTGATCTGAGAAGAAACCTCCAGGCAAAAGTCATCGAGGAGATCAATGCCACCATTGGGGACGCGGCAGATCATGAGGCGGAGCTCGATGACCTTATTCGTCAGGTCGTTTTTGAGGAGGCTGCTGAGGTCCCACGCTCCGATAGAGAGGTCCTCATACAGGAGATCCATAATGAAGTTATTGGTCTTGGTCCACTAGAGGGACTTATGGCAGACCCTAAGATTACCGAAATTATGGTCAACGGGGCGAAGGACGTCTATATCGAGCGTGATGGACGCATCGCAAAGACTAATGTGACCTTTGAGAACGATGACCATGTGCTGAGGATTCTTGACCGCATCGTCTCTCGTATAGGCAGGCATGTGGATGAGGCGAGTCCTTTGGTTGACGCGCGTTTGGAGGATGGCTCGCGTGTCAACGCCGTCATCCGCCCTGTTGCCATCAAGGGTCCGTCCATCACGATTCGACGCTTTAGTTCCGCGCCTCTTCAAATCGCCGATCTTATGGAGCATGGATCTCTCTCATACTCAATGTCTTCGTTTCTTGAGGCGTGTATTTTGGGCAAGGCTAATGTCATCGTGTCCGGAGGTACTGGTTCCGGTAAGACCACGCTCCTTAACATCTTGTCTGCGTTCATCCCTGACGAGGAACGTATTGTGACCATTGAGGATGCTGCTGAGCTTCAACTTGAGCAAAACGATGTGGTCACGCTTGAGGCCCGTCCCGCAAACTCGGAGGGAAGGGGTCGTATCTCTATTCGTGACCTCGTGAGGAACTCTCTGCGTATGCGTCCTGACCGCATTATCGTAGGCGAGGTTCGTTCTGCCGAGACGCTCGACATGCTTCAGGCTATGAATACTGGTCATGAGGGTTCGCTTACCACCGTTCATGCTAACTCTCCGCGAGATGCCATGTCACGTCTTGAGACCATGGTTCTCATGGGTGGTATCGAACTTCCCGTCAAGGCGATTCGCGACCAGATCAGTTCCGCCCTTGACATTGTTGTGCAACAGGCAAGGTTTAGGGACGGTTCTCGTAAGATCGTAAGCATTAGTGAAGTTGTTGGTATGGAGGGTAGTACCATTACTTTGCAGGATATTTTTATCTATCAGCAAGAAGGTCTTGATGCCAAGGGGCGGGTAAAGGGTGCTTTTAAGGCCACGGGGATTCGTCCACATATTCTCAAAAAATTTAACGAGATGGGTGTCTTCGTGCGTGATGAGTGGTTCTCGTAGGAAGAAGAGCGGGTATACGTCATGGGTATCATCTTAGTGCTTTTGATTTTAGGAGTTCTTCTTGCCGTTATTCTTGCCTCGCAGTCTAACAATGGGGGTGAGCTGAGTAAGCGCCTGCAGGAGATCGAGTATCTTGAGACTGCTGAGAGGCAATCTGGTCGCGACCAAGCTCGTAGAGGTCGGCGGGGCGCAGCTGGGTCAGATAACGATGCCATGCGTCAGTTCCTCGCAAAGATATATGTTCCTTCTCGACTTCGAACTGGGATACAGCGAGCAGGAGTTGATTTGCGGCCGGAGGAGTTCTCTCTTATGTGGGTCAGCGCCGTGATGGTACCTTCTTTTCTTGTGTACCTCTTTACGAGCAATATCATCTTTTCTCTTGCGCTTGCTATGCTTGGTGCGATTGCACCGCCCTTTTACCTTCACTTTATGACGAATAGAAGGTTGGAGACTTTCTCATCTCAGCTGGGTGATGCACTCCAGCTCATCTCTAATGGCTTGAAGGCAGGTTTTTCTTTTGAGCAGGCACTTGTTTCTGTCCGTACGGATATGGTTCCTCCGATTTCGATAGAGTTTGGTCGAGCTATAAACGAGATGAACTATGGTATGTCCTTGGAGGATGCACTTACTGGCGTGACGGTGCGTATGGATAGTAGCGATATGAAGCTTCTGACCTCTGCTGTCATGATCCAGCGAAAGACAGGTGGCAACCTCGCCACTATCTTGGATAATCTTGCGTTGACCATTCGTGAGCGTATTAAGCTTAAGAATAAGATTAAAACGCTTACAGCCCAAGGCAGGGCTTCTGGATTTGTCCTTGGTTCTATACCTATATTTCTTTTCTTTGCTGTATCTTGGATTAATCCTGGTTACATGTCAGTTTTTTATACAACAACTTTAGGTGTGATCATAATCGTCGTTGCGCTATTGCTTGAGGTCCTAGCTTTTGTGATCATTAACAACATGACAAAACTTGTCTAGGCCTGAGGGGCTCTTTCTATGAATGCCAGAATATTTATTCTACTTGCTGTTCCTGTAATCTATCTTTTCTTTTTTATTACCCTCATGCAGAAGCTCGGGTCGGGGGATAGAGTTGCAGTGCGACTGAAGTCCATTGAGGAGCTGGATATTCTGGGAATTGCCATTCCAGAGGAGGAGCTCAACCCGCCCTCGTTCCTCGATCGTGTCATCAAGCCCCACTTGGAGGGCGTTTCGAAGGCCATTAGTTCGAATATCCCGATTGATGAGGAAACTCAGGGTGCGCTTGCCATGAGTTTGAAGCTCGCTGGCATGAACATGAGTCCTCAGACCTATATTGGTATGGTTATACTATGCGCACTGGTTTTGATGGTCCCGCTTGGAATACTTTTCCAGCTTTTAGGAATCCTTATTGCCGCACTTGGTACCTATGCCGTTTCTCGCTATATGCTGCAGTACAAAATCAGTCAAAGACGAAAGAATATAGAGAATGCCCTGCCAGATACACTCGATCTTCTCAGCTCCTGCGTGTCCGCAGGCTTGGGTTTTGATCAGGGCCTGCTGCATGTTATCAAACGTACTGATGGACCTTTGACAGACGAGCTTTCTCAGGCGCAGCGAGAGATTACCATGGGTGTCCCACGTGCCGAGGCGCTTGGTCGTTTTTCAAAGCGCTGTGATTCTCAGCCTATCACTTCCTTTGTTGGTGCGGTTCTTCAGGCCGAGAGACTTGGTGTGCCTATCGCCAACATTCTCGAGACTCAGGCAGAGTCAGTCCGTGACTACCATAGGCAGAAGATTGAAGAAGAGAGTGCCAAACTTCCCATTAAGATGCTCTTTCCCCTCGTCTTCCTTGTTTTCCCCATCATTCTCATGGTGCTGCTCGGTCCGGCCATCCTCAAGATTATGAATAGTGGCGCGCTTTAGGTGATGTGTATGAGACAGGCAACGCTCGGTACAAAAAGGTTTGCTGTGGAGACAGCTGATACGTTTCTAGCGCGCTTTAGGGGATTGATGGGCAGGCGTGAACTGGCGCCCGCCCATGCCCTTTTGCTTGAGGGCTGCTCTAGCGTTCATATGTTCTTCATGAAGTTTTCTTTGGACATCGTCTATTTGAACAGGGACTTTCGCGTACTGTACGTAGAGACGCTCAGGCCCTGGCAGGTTGGAAGTCTTGTGAAGGGCTGCGCTCATGTGCTTGAGCTAAACGCGGGAGAGCTGTCTCAAAGTTGGCGTCCTGGCGAGTTGTTGAGTTTGGGAGATTCAATGCGCGAGGAGTGCTAAGTCCAAATATAGAGGCCATAGACAGAGACCATAGACGCAAGTATTGCGAACATTCTGAGGATTGACTGAATACAAGCTGTTTTTAAGAAAACAAACAGGTATGATTCTCTTAATCGCTTGGTAGGGTAATTTGATTGGTGCCGCCTATTGCCCTATACTGTGAGATATGCAGTTAATACGAATGGAGCGTTGTTATGGCTAATTCTGCTTTCAGGCTTGTTGATGATGACTTCGATTTCGAAGATCTGGATGAGATCGACGATATTGATCTCAATGGCTTGGCCAACCCCGAGGATGGAAATGCTACCGTTGGTGCTCCGGAGGCTGGCACGGGTGAGGTTGGTTATGCTGGTGACGTCGACTATGCGAACAATACAGGCTACGCGAATGCAGGCTATGCTGGTGACGCTAGCATGGGGGGCGAGGGCGATGCGAACGTCCCCATGCCCACCATGAGTGACAACATGGATGGTACCCATAGCTTCTTCTTGGAGCCCAACCCCGGTTTCGATACGAGCATGTTTGCGGACCCTGCCGCACCGGATGCTCCAGTACCTGCCCAGGCCGACGAGAATCTTCAGGCCGAAGTCCTTGGGGATGGGGCTCTCGAGAACCTTGACGGTGTCCTCGAGAAGAGCCTCTTCAATGGCTATAGTCGCAAGAGCGTAAAGGAGTATGTTGATTCCCTCAACAACAATTCGAAGATGATACGTACTAGCTTTGAGAAGCAAATCAGTGACCTGTCCAAGGAGCGCGCAGACCTCTCAAACGAGTGCAACGTCCTCAGGGCCCAGATTGAGGAGATCGAGGGCAAGAAGCGTGAGCTTGAGGATCATATTGCGACGACCGAGCGCGAGGATAGGGAGCAGGACGACCGCATTAACGATCTCATGTCCACAGTGGACGAGTCGAGGCGGCAGGCCGAGGAGGCCCTTGCCCGCGTCGAGCAAATGAAGGGTGAGCGTGCGGCGCGCGAGAAGGCACTCAGCGAGAACGAGGCAGAGCTCGACAAGCTGCGCAAGGACGTCCAGTCAAAGACCGAGGAGATCAATTCTCTTGACCGTGAGCTCGGCTCGTTCAAGGACAGGGTCAAGTATTACTCAGGTCAGCTCGACTCCTATCGCAACGAGGTGAACGAGTACAAGCAGAAGCTTCTCGACTTCACCCAGAAGCTCTCCGAGCACGAGAAGGTCGTCAGCGACGCGAACGCGTTGCGCGCCCAGGTCGCCGAGCTCCAGGAGAGCGTCAAGGGCTACGAGGAAAGCACGACCGAGCTCAATGCCCGGCTCAAGGAGCTCTACCAGAGCAACGAGGCCTACCAGCAGAAGAATGAGGCGCTTGAGGGACAGGTGCAGACCCTCTCAAGGAAGAACGACACACTCCAGGGTCGCGTCTCCGATCTGCAGCAGCGCAACTCGAGCCTCAGTAGTCTTGTCAAGAAGCTCTCTGATGACAACTCGCTTTCCTTAAAGCGCATCTCCAACCTCGAGCAGCGCAACAACGGCTTCGTCTCTCAGATTGACAAGCTTAGGGCCGACAGCGAGGCCACCGTTTCGCGCTTGAGCGAACTTGAGGAGCAAAATGATAGCTATGTGGCCCAGCTCGACAAGCTCAGGAGTGTGCAGCGTGAGTCCGAGGCGATCATCAACAAGCTCAGGTATCAGAACGAGGAGTATGTCACGCAGATAGGAACCCTAAAGGACAGGACTGCCGAGTTCGAGTCCCGTGCCTCCGAGCTCCAGGAACGCAATGATGGCTATGCCACCCAGATAAGCAAGCTTCAGGATGCTCGTGACTCATCCGAGGCTCGCATTCGTGAACTCCAGGAGCAGAACAAGAGCTTTGCTTCTCAGATTGGATCCCTCAAGAGCAAGAATGCCGCCTCAGAGGCCCGCATGGTCGACCTCCAGGAGCAGAACGAGGCCTCGACGGCTCGCCTGAGCAGGCTCCAGGAGCAGAACGAGGCCTCGGCAGCGCGCCTGAGCAGGCTCCAGGAGCAGAACGAGGCCTCGACGGCTCGCGTCACGAGGCTCAAGCAGAAGAACGATGACTACGTCTCGCAGATCGGGTCGCTGGAGGATAAAAACGCCGCCTCAGAGGCCCGTGTCTTCGAGCTAGAGCAGAAGACCGATGACTACGAGTCTCAGATCGACGAGCTCAAGGATCAGAACGAGGCCTCCAATTTGCAGGTGGCAGAGCTACAGCAGACCAACAAAGGCCTGCGTGAGCGCATTGCGGCCGTTATCGAGCAGGTAGGGGATGCAAAGAAGAAGCTCGAGGTGAGCGAGTCCGAGCTTGGCAAGACACTGAGTTACGCTGCCTCACTTGAGCAGCAGTGCAGTGAGCTTATCGAGCACCTCAACAAGATGAAGGAGAAGTGTGATCTTCTGACCTCTAAGAACAAGGCTCTGCTTGATCTTGCGGACAAATATCGCAGCCAGGTTGAGCAGCACAGGAACGCTCTTCAGCGCATCGAGCAGTACGGTTACGAGGTCAACAAGTTCCAGCACTCCACGAGGGTCCTGTTTGACGCCGTGGGAGTCCAGTTTGATGATGGCACAGATGAGTTTAGATCCACACCTTACGAAGCTCAAGATGATGCGGACGAAGATTTTGGTGAATTTTAAGGAGGTGAACTAAGGAGGGTATTATATAGCTAAGGCCGCTCGGCATACGTAGCATACTCAAGTCAAAAGAGGGTCGCGTCTTCAGAAGGAAGGAGGCGCGGCCCTCTTTACGAGTTGCAGCGAGTCTTGCTTGAATGACGAGTTCTGGATGGTCTGTAACGGTCTATGATGGTGCGGAAGTATTTCTGCAACACAGAACTATGGAGTGTTACTGAAGTGTGGTGAATTTATCTGAATACAAGCATAGCACTTGGGCTATACTAGATACAAAGGCCTTTTGGTGGTTTGGAGAGAGAGGTGGTTCTGATGAGGCGTCTGAGATTTTTCAGGAATGTGATCGCAGAAGAGGATGGCCAGGAGATCGTTGAGTTCGCGCTCATCGTTACGCTGCTTATCGTGCTCTTAATGGTGCCAGTTGATGTGTTTCGCTATGCTAACACGCGCATGATCCTAAACGATGCCGCAACCGATGCCGTCTCGTCCGTGGACTATGACTCAATCGAGGACAAAACCTATGAGAGCAAGATCCTTACGAGCGTGAAGAATTCGTATGGTTCGAGGCTCAACGAAGTGAAGATTGACTCTATCGTTGTGCAGAGCGATGAGTCAAAGGATGATTATACCTACCAAGTCTTTAACAGTGACAGGCAGGGGGAGCTTTTGTATTCCGATAAATTTGATGGGAGGTCGTCAAACTATCACTACAAAAAAGTCTCATTGAAACTCAGCTGTACCGAAAATGCAATTACGCCGTTTGGGGGCATGTTCTTTGGTGGTCCGAAATGGACGATCAAGAGTGATCCCGAGACCTGCAACGTCTACACAAAGGGATATGTGGAAGGGCACTAGTGCTATGAATGGTTATTTCTCAGCTTTTAATGGGAGTTTAGTTGAGATGGATGGGTGCATACAATGTTTAAAATACTGAAAAGATGGTGGGCTAGCACAAGCAAAAGGCGCACGTCAGGTCAGGCATTGGTGGAGTTTGCGCTTGTGTTTCCGCTTTTCATTGCGATCCTGTTTGCGATCATCGACTTTGGGTGGATGGCGTATCAAAAGGCCGCCTTCGATTACAGTCGTATACACACAAGCTGGGATTACGCTGGCCTCGATGTAGGCAACCCATCGTCAAAGACATACGACAATGCCCGTGTGCAAGCTGCCGTAGAGGACTCAATTAAGAAGGCGCCCTCCATAGGCTTCGACACGGACGAGTTGAAAGTGGATAGCGCCAGTGTGACGATATCAAATGTTCCAAGCGAGTCTACTGTTCCAGACAGGGAAGGTAAAGCCACGAAAGCAACAAAGATCACACGTCAGGCACAGCTCAAGGCCAGGGTCACATACAAGATCAAGCCCATCATCGGCCTGCTCATTCAGCCGGTGGATGTGACTGAGGATATCAACGTAACGCATGTGGTGGGCGATCAGACAAGGACGTACTGATGTTTATTCCAAGGCGGGGTGATGGTATGTTCAAGCAAGTCCAAGCGCTGCGCTCAGCTGCAATGCGGGCTGACGGTGCGTCTGAAGACGGCGAGAGTGGCAACATACTCGTTATGTTCGCGTGTTCCCTCATCGTCCTTGTCTTCTTCATTGGCTTGACTATTGATGTGAGTATGGTTCTGTGGCAAAAGGGACAGCTGGTCAATGATGCCCAGCTGATCAAGAACAACAGGTTTGTGTACCAGGAGTCGGTGCGATATGCAGACAAGCCTGGTGAGGAGTTTGAAAAAAGGGCGCTTCAGACCCTTAAACTCAATAATTATGAGGGTAGTGGCAAGATTTACTTCAATGAGTATTCTCGTAAAGAAGAAGAGCGTAAGGTCAAAGTTCGTGTCGAGTTAAATAAGAACGCTAATACGTACTTTTTCCAGGTCTTTGGTGTAAAGTCCATACCAATCTCTACCTCAATTGACTTTGAGGATACCTATGGTGAGTACGAGAAGGATCCGTCAGGTAAGTCAAACGAGAACAAGGTATGGCATCCAAAAGATCTCCCGTCCGAATATAACGGTACCTATGCATTTGCTTCGGCATCTGCGACCCCCGGTCGCACCTCAAACGAACTGCCGAGTGATTTTTGATGGACAGGAACTAGCCTTACTATGGTCAATATCGATATCAACATACCTATGGACAGGCGGACGGCCATCGCCGCAGGCGCTGTGTTCGTCGCGGCGGCAGGTGGTCTTGCCTACTGCGCCCTGCGCCCACGCGTAAAGGTTGTCTGTGCTGAGTCCATAGCTCCAGCGATGCGAGCAGTAGGCGACAAGTCCCCCTTTGCGCTTTCGGTAACGCCGGTAGCGGACGGCGACTGCACTGCGGATAAGGTCTCCTCCCTTGCCTCATCCCGTGGCGCCGATGTCATCATCTGGAAGAACAATGCCCCCTTCGAGGACTTGGATGGCTCAGGTCTGGAAAACCTGCAGTCGATCGCCTCTGAGCTGTCCTCCAAGCTGTCCTATGCCGTGAACACACAAGTAGAGATCAAGTCTCTGCCGGTTTGCGGGGATGGGTCAGTGATAGCCTTCAATGAAGAGCTGGTCAACATGATGGGTGGGGAGCTTCCAGGCGATAGTATACAGATCAATGTGGCTGCTCGTGACCTGCAGGAGCGTTACCCTTCCGGTGCCATCGGAATTGAGGATAGTGCGGGCGACTCGTGGGGTCTGGCAGCCTGCATGGATTACTTTTCCGCTGCCGTGTTGGGCACGGACCTCATAGATTTACAGCTCACGGCGGACAAGAGTTCGGATGAGTCGGCGAGCTCTAATGATAATGCGGGGCACGGCATGAGTCCCTTGAGCAGGCTTCCCTTGCTGTCATACTGCATTGATGTCGATGATCAGGCCTCCCAGAGTTCCACCGCGCTCGAGACGGGTTTTCGTGAGGGCCGCTATCCCATGGCGCTCATGCGTTACTCTTCTTTTGCCTCTCTCAAGGCTGCGGGTGTTTCTTGTGAGGCCGTGCGCCTGCTCGGTCAGCTTGATACGGTTACGCCGGTCATGTATCCAAGCTATAGCTTGTCTATCCCCAGTGGAAGCTCGACTGCCACCGATTTCATCAAATGGCTGCTGCAGGCGGATGCGCAAGGTGTCTTGTGTAATGCCGTGAACTATATTCCCGCTGCGCGAGGTACGGAAGCTCCGGACGTACTGAAGAAGGTATACGGTGACTTGTTGGACAGTGACGATGGTTCTGTGCAGGGCGAGCCATCCGCTGAGGATTCGGGGGAAGAGGTACAGCCCGACGAGAGTACCTCAGGTGAGGGTCAGGTGAGCGAGGAAAATATGCCAACTGCGGGTTCCCCCCTCGTCTATGCCCTTCCCTCATGGATGTCACTGATCGATGCCAAGTCACGTGATCGCTATATGGCAAATGCAAGGGAGGCCGTCAAAGCAATGCGCAGTGATTCGTGACGTGGGAGCCTATATATCAACCAGATTGATTTGATTGAAAGAGGTGGGAAGATGCTACGTGATGTGTTGGATGGCAGCTCCGGGGGAGGGCGAAGGGCAATGCGACTGCTTGCCGCTATGGCTGCTCTTTTCTGTGCTGTGGTGCTGAGCGCCATGCTTATGCCCACGAGGGCCGAGGCGCGATATCTTAATGTGAAGTTCGTGATCGATAACATCGATGAGCATCCTGATAAAAAGGATGAAGTATTTCACTACATCTGTAGTTTTTACAAGTGGAATGATTATGCGACAGGTGGCTGGCGAATTTCCAAGAACAGTACAGACTGGGAGTGGGAAGAATTGGATAGCAAGTGGGTAGCTGGTCCAAACGATAGAAACGGCAAGTACTGGAACTATATTGACGCAAAGCACGGGCAGACCGTACGAGCGAATGCGAGTGATGGGGACTGCTTCTACTTTTATCCACAGATAGGCTTTACTCATGGCAAGACTGCTGCCGGGCTTAGTCTTAGTTACATCGAGTATCCAGATGCAGGCAACACCTGGAAGATTAGCTATAATGATCAAGGTCATGCAGGATATGGCATCATTCCGTTTAACTATGGTGGCTTTGTGAGTCCTGGAGATGGTTCTGTTATTCTCCACATGCACTATGATGAGGGTCTTCCCAAACCAAAGCCTATAACTCCTGAACTTTCGATGACTACTTCCAAGCAGATAGATTACTTGGGCGATGGCCAGCCTAATCCCGATACCCCAAACCATTACGGGGCTAATGACTACCGTCTTTACCTGACGGGCAATACCAAGGACAATACTGCCTACGCTACGTACAAGCCCAAGAACATCATCTTGGCCGTTGATATTTCCCTCTCCATGATGTACACGTTTGATGGTAATAAAAATGGAGGTGGAGAGAGGTTTACATCCCTAAAAAATGCTGCTGAAAAGTTAATGCATGGGCTTAGCAAGAGCGATGGCAGAAACAAGTTCTCAGTCGTATACTTTTCAAGTGACGATAAATACCCTTGGGGTGCAGCAAAAGGAAGTGGTATCTCAGTAAACAAGGGAAGTTTTGATCAAGCAAAGCATGCGTTATGGGCACTAGATTATTCCAAATTTGGTGGTACAGACTATTACAGTGCCTTTAGAAGAATCGATGACTGCTGCCGAGATACTCCCCCTGACATGGAAAATGTCGTTATCTTTCTCACTGATGGTGAGCCGACGTCCGTACCAAAGGAGGTATTACCTCGGTGGATGGGTGCTCTTAGTCAGAGCGTTGTTGCAGTTCCCTATACACAGGATGCAGCAAAAAAGCATCTTGGGAAGGTGTCGCAGTTTTATTCCGTCTTCATCGGCACGAACTCGGGCAGTGCAGCGGTGATGAACATGGTATTGCGAGCGATAACTGTACCGGAGAAGGGTTTTGTCCAGGCATCGAACAATTCCGAAATGCAGAAACTTATCGATAAGCTCACGAACAAGCTCAAGAAGCCTGAGGTCGGCGTCGCTATGTCGGACACGCTCTCAAAGTACGTTGACCTCTATACCCAGCCCGAGTACTTTAAGGTGACCGCAAAAACAACCGATTCTTCTGAGGAGCCGCGGGTGCTTAACCCGGGGTCGGACTACGAGGTCAACTATGATGGGGCTTCGAGGACTATCAGGATGAAGATCAAGGGGCGGGTTACAAAGGATACGACGTATACCTTCTCGTATGATGTAAGGGCAAGTTCGACTGCGCTCAAAGAGTGGAAACTTTCTGGTGGTTATCCTCATGTGGGTGATGAGAATACTGACTATACTCTCACGGGTAACGCTACGAGTTCCGGTCAGCCAGGCTTCTTTAGTAGTGAGATTGACAAAGCCGTCGGACAGATCACATATGATCTTGGGTCTGGTGATCAGTCGGCTGACTTCAAATTCCCGAAACCGGTCGTGCAGGTGCGTGATACCAATAACTCCAACGGTAAGATCATGGGGCATGTTACGCTCTATAACATGGAGCTCACGGCAGGCAAGTTTACATTTGAGCTAGTTGATAATAGCAACAACAAGCCCCTTGCTCCGACGACCAATGATGCGAAGGGCGACTTCAGCTTTGACGTTAACTCGATTGCATTGACCCCAGGCGAGTATACGTATACGTTGAGGCAGTCTACGCCTCCCGATATGGGTGCCGATCAAATTGGTGGAGACCACATCAAATACGATACGCATGAGGTTAAGGTTAAAGTTACAGTGACAGATGATCTAACTACTGGACTTGAGAAGAAGGTAGAATACGCTAAGGATAGCGATCAGAAGGCTCACTTCTACAATTCCTTCGGAATTCAAGGTACGTATCAGTAATGTGTTGAATGTAAGACCGTAGTACTATAAAGGCCTCTCGCCCAACTTGGGCGGGGGGCCTTTTGTGAGCTTGGTAATGAGGCCGTATCCACCACGTGGGGGTGTCTGTGCGCATGCTGCTGGTAGCTCGAAAGATGCGTGATTTGCTTCAAAGGTTGCGTAGCAAGGAGGTCGACATTCGCCACCCTCGTATCTGTCGCCCGCGTCTTGTGGTGACGCTCTGTCCCCTCGTTATGGTGTGTGCTTTGGGACTTTGCTCGATGCCCTGCCCAGCCCATGCCGATACCCTCTCGGACCTACAGGCAAGGGTCGAGGCCAGTACGCGTGTCCTCAACGAGGCTACAGTGAAACTCGAGCAGGCACAGCGGGAGGTGGATGAGGGGCAGCATAAGATCGATGAGCTCAATGCCCGCCTCCAAGACGCAAGGGCACGCTTTTCTAAGAGCGTGAGCGTCAGCTACAAGCTACAGCAGGACTCGATGGGCCTGCTTGACCTCTTGGTCTCGTCAGATAGCCTTGAGGACGTCATCGAGTACGTGCAGTACTCCAACGCGATCTCGTACAGGAGCGAGCGAGAGATATCGGAGTTGCTAGAGACGTCCAAGGAGCTTGCGGCCGCACAGAGCGATCTCGAGACGAAGCGAGATGACGCCACGCAGGCGCGGCAGGATGCGGAGAACGCCCTCAACGAGGCGGAGGCCGCGCGAACGGCCGAGCAGAACGCCTACATGGCTAAGCAGGCGGCCTTGGCTGAGCAGGAGAAGGCTGCGCTCGAGGAGGCCGCGCGAGCTGGCACCGACGCCACGTTCCAGACCGAGAACGGAAATGACTCCCTCGTGAGGACTCCCACGTCCGGCGCCGTCCCGGCTATCTTTGGCGTGAACTGGAATATGGGTAGGGAGGAGTTTATATCCCACTGGGCAGCTCGCATCGATGCCTTCCTTAACGGCTTTCCGCTTGCAGGCCATGGCCGTACCTTTGCGGAGGCTGCCTATGACCATGGCGTCGATCCTCGGCTCTCGCCAGCGATATCCAATGTAGAGAGCACGCGGGGCACGTACTGCTTTCTTCCCTATAACGCCTGGGGGTGGGGACACGTGAGCTGGCCTGATTGGGATACGGCGATCCGCGCGCACATTGCGGGCCTTGCGGCGGGCTACGCACCCTATCTGACGGTCGCGACCGCAAATAAGTACTGTCCGCCCAACGCGGCCTACTGGTACGCGACCGTACTCTGGGGCATAGAGCATATTTAGTCTTGGATTCCCGCCTTCCTATGACATGGCCTAGCCTCTGGCACGGCATCTTGCGATGATCGATCGGTTGCGTCTGGGGCCGGAAGCCCAACGTGTTGTTGTCTCACCCATCGTCATAGCCTATGATTATAACGATGGGCGAGGGGGATGGGGGGCGGTATGGCCCTGATAAGGCAGACCGACAGGCGCACGGGCGTCGTCTACGTGTACGAGGCCGAGGCGAGGTGGGACCCAAAGAGGAGGCAGTCTCGCTACGGCAGGCGCAGGCTGGTGGGCCACGTGGACCCGAGGACCGGGGAGGTCGTGCCCAACAGGCCGACACGCGCGCCCGCGTCGTCCCCCGAGTCGCACCGCGAGCTCCTCGGAGCGTGCGCGCTGCTCGACGCCGTGGCCGACGAGGACG
>ERZ772874.148-NODE-148-length-36066-cov-5.814807_pt1 | contig 36066 bp, 26 predicted proteins | sample MGYA00580586_ERZ772874 | MGnify/ENA primary metagenome ERZ772874 (study PRJEB29015, sample SAMEA2737952) | human oral metagenome | biome: human oral; feature: human-associated habitat; material: dental | place: China | collected 2154 ... | reverse complement strand
CCACGAGCCGATGGCGCAGCAGGCGCGGGCAAAGGCGGCGGAAAGGGCGGTGCCTCTGCGCTTCCCCGAACGGGCGCTGAAGCAGACGGCTTTGCGGCGGTCGCTTTTGCAAGCGTCGTCGCGGGCGGATTGGCGATGGCCGTCCGTCGTCGAATCGCTCATCGATAAGAACCAGACGGTGCGTGCTACGACGCGAAAATCGCAGCGCGTCGTCGCACGCACCCCCAATCGAAGCATGGAGCGAACGAAGTGAATATGAAACGCCTTTTGACGGCCGCCGCCTGCCTTGCGCTAGTCGCCTGCGGCGCCCGAGATCCATACGGCTCCGACGGCAAGGGCCCTGATTCAAACGTCGCATCGAGCAGCAAGGCGGCCGACCCCCATGCGCTGACAGGGCTTTCGAAAGTGCCTGAGATCTCCGATCCCGCACCGGTGAAAGGCGCTTTTCAGCAAAAGCTTCCCGTCACCGTCAAAGACGTCGAGGGCAACTCCGTCACGGTCACCGATACGTCGAGAATTTTGGCGCTTGACGTCAACGGGACGCTTTCACGCACGGTCATCGCGCTTGGATACGGCGACAGGCTCGTTGGGCGGACGGTCTCTTCGACGGAAAAGCGCCTCGCCCGGCTGCCGGTCGTGACTCAGAGCGGGCACCAATTGAACGCCGAGTCCATTATCGCGCTCAAGCCCAGCGTGATTCTGGCGGATCGCAGCGTGGGACCGCCCGAGGCAATCGATCAGATCAAAGCGACGGGGATACCCGTGGTGCTCGTCGATCCCCACAGGTCTGTGGCTTCGGCTGGAAAACTCATAGAAACAGTGGCTCATGCCCTAGGGGCGGACGACGCCGGCGCCGCCTTGGCCAAACGCACCGAAGGAGAAATCGCGGCGGCTAAGAAGCAGATCGCTCAATGGACTCCCAAACGAAAGGTGGACGTCGCTTTTCTGTACGTGCGGGGAACCGCGGGCATCTTCTTCATTCTGGGCAAGGACGACGGGGCCACCGAGCTCATCGAGGGAGTGGGAGGCAACGACGTCGCCTCTGCCAAAGGCCTGGGGTCGACGACGCCGGCAAGCGCCGAAGCCTTGGCCTCTACGAATCCGGAAGTCATCTTCGTCATGGAACAAGGCCTTAAATCGACCAATGGCGTGAAGGGCTTGTTGGCAAGGCCGGGCGTGTCCCAGACCCGCGCAGGGCAGAAAAAGCGAGTGGTCGCCATTCCCGACGGCGTGGCACTGGCCTTCGGCCCCCAGACGGGTGAAACGCTCATTGCCATAGCCAAGGCTCTGTACGGGGTTCGAGGGTGAGGCGGAACCTTGAGAGCCGCCTCACCCTGTTTCTCGCACTTGCGGGAGCGCTCTCGCTGACGGTCGTTGTTTCCGCTGTGGCCGGCCAATTCAGCGTTTCGCCGGGCGACGTCTTGCGCGCTCTCGGCTCACGCATGGGTCTGTGCGATCCGCCCGCCGATCCGGCGGTGTATTCCACTCTGTGGACCGTGCGATTTCCGAGAATCGCGCTCGGGGTGCTCGTCGGGGCTGCCCTTGCCGTGGCGGGAACCGTCATGCAGGCGGTTTTCTCGAATCCGCTCGCCGAACCGGGGATAGTCGGCGTGTCGGCAGGCGCGGCAGTGGGCGCGTCCGCGGCTATCATCTTCGTTCCTGCGGCGGCGGGCGGTTTTGCGGTGCCTCTCGCGGCGTTCGCCACCGGCCTGCTTGCCGCTTTCCTCGTTTACGCGCTCTCTCGGTATGCGGGCAGGGCGGAGGTTCTCACCCTCGTGCTCACGGGGATAGCCGTGACGGCTGTGTGCACCGCGGCGACGTCGGCCGCAATGTACGCAGCCCCCACGACCGCCCGCGACCAAATCGTCTTCTGGCAAATGGGGTCTCTCAGCGGCGCCAATTGGACTCAGGTGAAGATCGTCGGCGCGGTCGTCGTCTACTCTTCGCTGTGGGCGTTTGCAATCGCCCGAAAACTCGACACTCTGGCGTTGGGGGACCGTGCGGCCGAGCACGTCGGGGTCAACGTCCAACTCGTGCGGATGTCAGCCATCGCCCTGGCCTCTCTTCTCACCGGGGCCGCCGTCTCCTATGCGGGAGTCATCGGTTTCGTCGGATTGGTTGTGCCGCATGTGCTGAGGCTCCTTTTCGGCCCGCTCAACCGATACCTGATTCCGGCCTCAATGCTCGGCGGCGCCCTTCTCCTCGCCCTGTCGGACATCGCAGCTCGAAATCTCGTTCCTTTCTCGGATTTGCCGATCGGAATCTTCACCGCGTTCGTGGGAGGGCCGACCTTCTTCGTTCTCCTGCGCGTGCGGCTGCGCGGAGGTGTGAGGCAGTGAGAGCAGTGCAAGCCAAGGGCGTTTGCTTTTCGTATGGCTCGCGCCAGGTGCTCAACGACGTCTCGCTTTCAGTCGACGAAGGCGAGATCGTCGGGTTGCTGGGGCCGAACGGGACCGGAAAGTCGACGCTTCTGGGAGTGCTCGCCGGTGACCTGCGGGCAGACGGAGACGTGAGGCTGTTCGGACGCGAGGTCGGTGCGCACCGGCGGTCCGATTTGGCGCGGATCCGCTCCGTCATGGAGCAGGCCAGCCAGTTTCCGTTCGCCTACCGGACTTGGGACGTCGTGGCGATGGGGCGCACCTGCTGGGACTCTTCCCCGCGGGAAGACGCCGCGATCGTCGAACGGGCGCTGCGGGCGGTCAGCATTGAGCATCTTGCCGAACGCGACGTCACTCGACTCTCAGGGGGCGAACGTGCGCGGGTGACTTTGGCGCGAGTTCTCGCTCAAGAAGCGCGTATCGTCTTTCTTGACGAACCGACGGCTGCCCTGGACGTCGCCCATCAAGAGCGCACCTTCGAGCTGTGCAGAAGGCTCGCCGACGACGGCCGCGCCGTGGTGGCCGTCATGCACGACATTCAAGTGGCCGCGGCCCACTGCGACAGGATTGCCCTCATGGACTCGGGGAGGGTGGTGGCGACGGGGGAGCCGGGGGCTGTCTTGACCGCCGAGGCTCTCAGCGAGGTCTACGGATGGCCGATCAGCGTCGAACGGCTCGGCGCCGGAACGGTGGCAGTCCTTCCTCGCCGGCGCGACGAGGCGGAGCGCGGCGAGGCCGAGCATGATGAGGCCGAGCGCGACGCCTTCGAAGAGGGGCGAAAGCATGGGCCTTCCTCTCCGGCGCCATGACGCCGAGGCGTCCTTTGATTCGACGAAGATAGGTCCCTGAGGCCAAATCGCCGCAGCAGCCCCAGGCCTTCCAAACTTTCCAACTTGAAGGTAAGGCTTCACTTACAACAGGCGGCCGAGTGGGGTAGTGTTGCCTTGTAGGGGACATGTGTCGCTAAGGAGAGTGTGATGGCGCCGAAGACTCCGGTGATCTCACCCGCGGGAGTCCGCGATTCGCGCGTAGTGGCGGCGCTGAGAATCGCCAGCGCCGTATTCACGGGCGCCGCGCTGGTCGGCGTCGCCGGCATAGCGGACGGGCGGGAGGGCTTTGCCGGTCCTTTGGCCTGCGCCTGCGTCGCCGGCCTTGCGGCCTTCGCCGAAGTCCTTTTCGGCGGGCATTCGGCTCGGGCCGAGGAACGCCGCATCCGGCGAAGTCTGCTCTCGCGGCTTTTCGCCTCCCGAAGCCAGGAGGCTTCGGGAGCGCATGCGGTTCAACTATTGACCGACAACGTCGAAAGGGTGACCGAATACCGTCAGATCTACTTAGGATCGACCCTCGCCGCTTTTTTAATACCTTTTATCGCTCTAACTTACATCTCGGTCGCGTTCGATCCCGTTCTCGGTTTGACGGTCATGGCTTTATGCCCGCTCATTCCGGTTCTGCTCGCTGTTTTCATGCGTTTCTTCAGGAAAACGTCGGCTAAATCGCGCAGAGAGCGTGCGATTTTGGCCGGAAAGTACCTCGACGCCATTCGCAACCTCGTGACGATACGCCTGCTTGGCGCCGGGCCTCGAATCGAGCGCCGGCTCAAAGACCAGGGAGAGCGCAACCGCGGCGCCGTCATGAAACTGCTTGCGGGCAACCAGCTTGTCATCATCGTCGTGGACGGCCTTTTCTCCCTCATCCTCATCTGCACGACGTGCGCGTTGGCCGTTGTCCGCTTCAACGCCGGTGCGGTGACGGCGTCGCAAGTTCTTGCAACGGTGCTTCTGACCGCCCTTCTCATCGAACCGCTTGTGCAAGTCGCTGGATTCTTTTACATCGGCATGGGAGGAATCGCGTCCCAACGCGCGATAAGGGCGTATATCGACGACCATGCGGATCCGAGTGCGGAGGTTGCGGCGGCGAAGAGCGGCGCGGGCGGCGACGTCGGCACGAACGTCGATGCCGCCACGGAGACCGATGCCGGTGCAAGCGGCGACCTTGACGCGGAAGGCGACGCGGACAAGGGCGGGGGTCCGGGCGCGGCTGGCGGCGTCGGCTGCCCCGTCGTCGTGCAAAACGTGAGCTTTGACTACGGGCGCGGCGAGGTCCTCCACGGAGTCGATCTCGCGGTCGCATCGGGAAGCAAAGTCGCCGTCGTCGGACGTTCGGGCGGCGGCAAGTCGACGCTCATGGGGATTGTCGGCGGGACGCTGCGGCCTGCCCGCGGGAGCGTGCTGATCGACGGCAAGGACCTCGCTCTTGTGAGCGCCGAGGAAGCGGCCGCCTTGACGGCCCGCGTGGCGCAGACGACGTGGCTTTTCACGGGCACGATCGCCGACAATCTTCGCCTGGCGAAGGAAGAGGCGACCCGAGAGGAAATGTGGAATGCCCTCCGGGGCGCGCAGATCGCCGATGAGATTGAGCTGATGCCCGAGGGAATCGACACCGACGTGGGCGAGCAAGGCGCGTTCCTCTCAGGCGGTCAGGCTCAGAGGATTTCCATCGCGCGGGCACTGCTTTCCGGGCGGCGAATCCTCCTCTTGGACGAACCGACGTCGCAGGTCGACATCGAATCAGAAGCCAGAATCGTCGACGCACTGCGTTCCCTAGGCCGCGACCTGACCGTGGTTCTCGTCACCCACAGATCTGCGCTGCTCGACGTCGCAGACAAAGTGTATGAGATGAAGGACGGCATGCTCTTCGAACGTGCGGAGGAAACGCCGTGAGCGCCCGCGGCCCGGAGCTTGAAGGGGCTGCGGGCGCCGAATCCGCGGAGGAGGGGCGCGCCTACTCTGTGAATTGCGCCGGCGGCGGGGCAAAGCAGGGTGACGCGGGACGGGCGGAGCCGACCACGCGCGAGCTCGTCAAATGGCTGACCTCTCAGACGCGGCCCGTCCACGGACCTCTCTTCGTTTCGACGCTTCTCCGCATCGTCAATCTCAGCCTCGACGTTGTGCTTTTCGGGCTCGCCGCAGCCGGCGCCGTTTCCTCCGTCCAAGGAAAGGGCCTCGGAAGCTATCTTCCCGCGCTTGTGCTCGTGGCGATGGCCAAGGCCGCCGCATATTATCTGGAACAGCTCACAGGGCATTACGTGGCCTTCAAGGCCCTGGAATTGCTGCGAACCATGGTCTTTTCCAACCTGTGGCCCAAGGCGCCCGCCATTGTCCGGGCGACGCGCTCCGGCGACGTGCTCGCGAGCCTCACGCGCGACGTCGACCGAATCGAGGTCGTATACGCCCACACGTTCGCCCCGGTCGTTTCCGCGCTCGTCGTCCCGCCCGTTTTCGTCGTCGGCGCGGGGTTTGCGGCGGGATGGCAGGCCGTCGCGATTCCCGCGGCATGCGTCGCGCTGGCTCTGACGGTCGTCCCATTCGCGGGTTTGCGCGCTTCAATGCGGGCGACGCGGCGCACCCTCGAGCTGCGGCGGGACCTGGCCCATCACGTCACAGACAGCGTGTTCGGGGCCGAAGAGATCGTCGGATACGGGCGTCAGCTCAGGCGATTGGAAGAGACGGACGCCTTGGGGCGCTCGATCGGGCGGTCGGCGGGAACCGCACGCCGTGCAAACGCCTTTCGCAGGGGAGCGAACGTCTTCCTTGCCCTGGCAAGCTCCATCGGCGCGGCGGCGGTCGCGACGTCGCAGGGGTGCTCGCCTGTGACGGTCGCCGCCCTCGCGGCCGGGTGCCTGCGCTTGTTCGAAGGGCCGCGCGGGGTAGAAGACGCCGCGGGATACCTCGACCACTCGCTGGCGGCCGCCCGACGCCTGTGGGAGATATGCAACGAGCCTCCCCGAGTGGCCGACGGGCAGGAGAACCTTAAGCTTGCCGGCCCACCCGAGGTGTCTTTCAGAGACGTCAGCTATACGTACGCCGGATCTTCGGCGCCTGCCCTTTCGGATTTCAGTCTGGACATTGCCGCAGGAGGGCACGTCGTCCTCGTCGGCCCGTCGGGCTCCGGAAAAACGACGGCGGCCTCCCTCCTATTGCGCTACGACGACCCCGACGCCGGCGAAGTGTCGCTCGGCGGAACTCCCATCAGCCGCTACACGCTCGATTCCCTGCGGCGCTGCGTCGTCGGCGTGTTCCAGAAGAGCGAGCTTCTCGACGCGAGCATTCTGGAGAACGTGACGTTGGGCAAGCCCGATGCGAGCGAGGAAGAAGTGTGGAACGCACTTGAAATCGCGTGTCTGGCCGACGAGGTCCGCCAGATGCCCGATGGGCTGGCCACCGGCGTCGGCGTGGCGGGCCGCGAACTTTCGGGGGGCCAGGCCCAGAGGCTGTGCCTGGCCCGCGCGCTCCTCATGCGTCCCAAGGTCCTTGTCCTCGACGAGTTCACTGCCAATCTCAATGCGGAGCTTCAAACCAAAGTGCGCGCCAATCTGCGGAAAACTCCGTGTACGATCCTCGAGATCACCCACCGCCTCGACGCTGTTGCCGAAGCGGACCTCGTTCTCCTCCTCGATCGGGGACGCACGGTCGCTTCAGGCCCTCTGGACGCGATCGAAAGGGAAGGGTCTTTAAGGGACTTCTTCACGAAAAACCTCTGAAGGGTTTCGCTTCTCCCGCTTGAGATAGTAAGGTAAGCAAAGCCTAACCCGATTCGAGGAGGGGTTCCATGCTCAGCGCCTTTGTCATCGCTCTTAGAGAGGGCGTCGAGGCGTCGCTTATCGTCGGCATTCTGGTGGCCTACCTTGTCAAGGCCGGACGCAGAGACGTCCTCAAATATCTGTGGATCGGCGTGGCGGTGGCCGTCGCCGTTCCCGCGGGCGCCGGGGCCTTCATGACGTGGGGCCCGTCCACATTGACCTTTCAAGCTCAGGAGATCATCGGCGGAACGCTGTCGCTCATCGCCGTGGGCTTCGTCACGTGGATGATCTTTTGGATGGGAAAGAACGCGCGCACGCTTTCCAAAGAGCTTCGCGAGGCGGCGGACAGCGCCCTGCAGGGCGGGTCGGCGATGGGAATCGCCTGGGTCGCCATTCTCGCAGTCGGCAGAGAGGGCCTCGAGACCGCGCTGTTCATATGGCCGACAGTCAAGTCCGGCGTCGAGAGGGGAAACGGCGCGGCTCCGATCGCCGGGCTCGTTTTGGGGCTCGCCGCCGCCGTCGTCATCGGGTATCTCGTCTACAGGGGATCCGTCGTCGTCAACCTCAGGTCCTTCTTCGCGGTGACGGGTTGCCTCCTCATCGTCGTGGCGGCGGGAATAGTCGCGTACGGGATCAACGACCTCCAAGAGTCCGGATTGATTCCGGGACATGGACACACCGTCTACGACTTCACTGAGACGATCGCAGACCACGCATCGTCGTGGTGGTTCAACCTCCTCGACGCCTTTTTCCAGCTAAAAGTCCTCCTGGGCCCCACGCTCTTGCAGATCCTCGGTTGGGCTGTCTATCTCATCGTGTGTCTGCCGCTGTTCGCGCGACAGGTGCGCGGAAAGTCCTCTGTTTCAAACCAGGTAAGGAATAACAATGCGTAAGTTGCTATCTTCTGCTGCCGCTGCGGCCTTTTTGCTTGCCGGCTGCGTGTCGAACGACGACGCCTCCGACAAGGGCGGATCGAGCGGCTCCCAGAGGCTCAGCGTTACCATCGCCGACGACAAATGCGACGTCTCGGCGGCGAAGGCGGAATCCGGCAGGGTCGTCTTCACCCTCAAGAACGAGGGCACGGTCAAGAACGAATTTGAGATTCTGGCCCCGGACAAGCTTCGAATCGTCGGCGAGCGGGAGAACCTGGCCCCCGGCACCACCGTGAAGTACACCGTGGTGCTTGAGCCCGGCAGCTACTATACGGCCTGCAAGAAGAACATGGTCGGCGCGCTGGTCGGGGCGAAGAAGTTCACGGTCAGCGATTCGGGCAAGAAGGTCGAGGCCGGCGGCGACGAGAAGAAGCTCCAAGACCAGGCCGTTTCGAACTACAACGCCTACAACCGCGACCAGGCCGGCCAGCTCCTCGAGAAGACGAAGGCGTTCGCAGAAGCGTACAAGGCGGGCGACCTCGACAAGGCGCGCTCCCTCTATGCCGCGACCCGTCAGCACTACGAGAGGATCGAGCCGACGGCCGAGAAATTCGGCGACCTCGATCCCGCCCTCGACGAGCGCGAGGCCGATTGGCAGGAGACGGAAGACAAAGGCACCCGCGCGTGGAAGGGGTGGCACTACATTGAGAAAGACCTCTGGCGCCCCGACGGCTTCGAGGGGTTGAACGCCGAGCAGAGGGCGAAGGCCTCCGAGCAGCTCGTCGCAGACACCCAGAAGCTATACGACCTGGTGTACGCCAAGGACTTCTCCGTCAACCTCGCCGACATCTCGAACGGCGCCATCAACCTGCTCGAGGAGGTCGCAACCACGAAGATCACGGGCGAGGAGGAAGCCTTCTCCCACACCGATCTGTGGGACTTCCAGGCGAACGTCGAAGGCGCGAAGGTCGCCTACGGCAACGTCGAAGCGATCGCCAAGAAGAAGGATCCGGCGCTGGCCAAGGAGATTTCCAAGCGCTTCGGCCAGCTTCAAACCGAGCTCGACAAGTACAAGCAGGGCGACGGCTACGTCTACTACGACAAGCTCAACGAGGCGCAGCGCAAGCAGCTTTCGGACTCCGTCAACGCCCTGCGCAAGCCGTTGGCAAAGCTGACCGAGGCGATCCTCAAAGACGCCGGGGAATCGACGTCTAAGAAGTAAGGAGGACTCGAAGCAATGAGTTCCGAAGATTCGGAATTTGAGTCTTCCGAGGTTCCCGAGACTGAGGAAGAGGCGCCCCGAGGAGTGAGCCGCCGCGCGGTGCTCCTCGGGGGCGGCCTCGCCGCACTCGGCCTCGGCGCGGGCGCCGCCGTCGGCTATCCGTTCGGGCGCTCCAGCGGCGTCGAAGAAGGCGAGAAGAAAGCCGACGTCGACGCGGTGCGATACCCGTTCCGAGGCAAGCACCAGAGCGGCATCGTCACCCCGCAGCAGCAGCAGATGCACACGGCGGCCTACGACGTCACGACGAAATCCCGCGAGGACCTCATCGAGCTCCTCAAGGATTGGACGCTTGCCGCCGAGAAACTCATGGCCGGAGAGCTCGTCAACCCGATGAAGTCTTTCAAGGAGGTCCCGCCCGACGACACGGGCGAGACCATGAACTTGGGCCCTTCGGGCTTGACGATCACCTTCGGCTTCGGCTCGACCCTGTTCAAGACCGCCGACGGCGTCGACCGGTTCGGCATAGCAGGCAAAAAGCCGAAGCTTCTTCTCGCCGAGATTCCGCGCATGTCCGCCGAAAAGCTCGATCCGGCCAGGTGCGGGGGAGACCTTGTCGTCCAAGCGTGCGCCGAGGACCCCATGGTCGCCATGCACGCGATCCACAATCTCTCGCGAATCGCCTTCGGGCGGGCCTCGGTGCGCTGGAGCCAGCTCGGCTACGGGCGGACGTCGTCGACGTCGAAGTCGCAGGCGACCCCGCGCAACCTCTTCGGCTTCAAGGACGGGACGAACAACATCAAGTCCGACGAGGCGGACTTCCTCTCCGAGAGTCTGTGGATTCAAAAGGGCGACCCGGACGGCGGCCTCTGGGAGGGCGGCGCCTACATGGCGTGCCGCAAGATCAAGATGATGATGGAAGTGTGGGACGACCTCGTCCTCTCCGAGCAGGAGAACATCATCGGCCGCGACAAGATCGAGGGCGCTCCGCTTTCAGGCGGCAAGGAGTTCACCGCCCCGAACTTCAAGAAGAAGGACCAGAAGGGCGAAACCGTCATTGACAAAGAGTCGCACATGGCGCTCATGCACCCCGACCACAACTCGGGGCACAGGATGCTCCGGCGCGGCTACAACTTCATGGAGGGGTCGGACAGCCTGGGGCGGCTCCAAGGCGGTCTGTTCTTCATCGCCTTCGTGCGCAACCCCGAAAATAACTTCATACGGATCCTCAGGAAGATGTCGAGCGACCTGCTCACGGAGTACCTGCAGACCACGGCTTCGGCGCTGTTCGTGATTCCGCCCGGGATCAAGGAGGGGGATGAGTACGTAGGGCAGGCTTTGTTCTCTTAAGACCAAGAGTATGCTTGTGGCGTTGTTCTTCTGGAAGGAAACCAATGCCGCAGCTGCGATCCGCTACGTCCACCACCGGACGCAATATGGCCGGCGCCCGCGCACTCTGGCGCGCCACCGGGATGAAAGGCTCCGATTTCGGCAAGCCGATCATCGCCGTCGCCAACTCCTACACGGGTTTCGTCCCCGGGCACGTCCATCTGAAGAACATGGGCTCGCTCGTGTGCGAGGCCATCGCGGAGGCCGGGGGCGTGGGGCGCGAGTTCAACACCATCGCCGTTGACGACGGCATCGCGATGGGCCATTCCGGCATGCTGTACTCGCTTCCCTCCCGCGAGGTCATCGCCGACTCGGTCGAGTACATGGTCAATGCGCACACGGCGGACGCACTCGTGTGCATATCGAATTGCGACAAGATCACGCCGGGGATGCTCATGGCGGCCCTCCGGCTCAACATCCCCGCGATTTTCGTTTCCGGCGGACCCATGGAATCGGGGGCGCCGGTCGACGGCGTCATCGAGCACCGCACCGATTTGATCGACGCCATCGCCCTGTCCGCCGACGACGGGCTGAGCGACGACCAGCTCGGGCTGGTTGAGGAAAACGCGTGTCCGACGTGCGGCTCATGCTCGGGCATGTTCACGGCCAATTCCATGAACTGCCTGACCGAGGCCCTCGGACTCTCGCTCCCGGGAAACGGCTCGACCCTCGCAACGGCGCGCCGCCGCCGCGACCTGTTCGTCGAGGCGGGGCGGCGCATCGTCGATTTGTGCAAGCGACACTACGAGCGGGACGACGATACGGCGCTTCCCCGCAGCATCGCCACCCGCGACGCATTCCTCAACGCCATGTCGATGGACATCGCCATGGGAGGGTCCACAAACACGATCCTCCACACCCTCGCCGCCGCGCAGGAGGGCGAGGTCGACTTTACGCTGCGCGACATCGACGACCTCTCCCGCAAAGTGCCGTGCCTGGCGAAAATAGCGCCGAACTCCTACGACTGGCACATCGAGAACTTCCACCGAGCCGGCGGCATCCCGGCGCTCCTCGGCGAGCTTGACCGCGCCGGACTGCTCCGCCGCGACGTCCACGCCGTCCACGCCGACGACCTCGACGCGTGGCTTAAGCGTTGGGACATTCGCGGCGGCAGCCCCTGCGAGGAGGCGCTCGACAGATTCAGGGCCGCGCCGGGGCGCGTGCGCACCACCAAGCCCTTCTCGCAAGACGCCACGTGGGAGAGCCTCGACACCGATTCCGTCTCCGGATGCATTCGATCGGTCGAGGAGGCCTATACGAAGGACGGCGGGCTCGCCGTGCTTTTCGGCAACATCGCCGAGGACGGCGCCGTCGTCAAGACGGCCGGCGTGGACGAGTCGCTCTTCCACTTCGAAGGCCGCGCCCGCGTCGTTGAGTCGCAAGAGGCCGGCGTCGAGCTCATCTTGTCCAAGGCCGTCGAGCCGGGCGACGTCGTCGTCATCCTTTATGAAGGCCCCAAGGGAGGCCCGGGCATGCAGGAGATGCTGTACCCGACGACGTTCCTCAAAGGCCTGGGGCTTGGGAAGGTGTGCGGGCTCATCACCGACGGGCGCTTTTCCGGCGGCACCTCAGGGCTGTCGATCGGCCACATTTCGCCGGAAGCCGCAGCCGGCGGCGCCGTCGGGCTGATCGAAGAGGGGGATGTGATCGTCATCGACATCCCTTCGCGGACGCTCAAGCTTGACGTCTCCGACGACGAACTCGCCCGGCGCCGCGCCGCCAAGGGCTCGCTTCCCTGGAAGCCGGGCTCTCGCGACAGAAAGGTCTCCAAGGCCCTGCAGGCGTACGCGGCGATGGCCACGAGCGCGGACAAAGGCGCCGTCCGCCGGCTCCCTTGAGCCCGCCCCGAGTTTCATTGCCGAGGCCTTCTCGCGGGAGAATGTCGCATCCTGCTGCGGGAAAACGTGCGATTTTGGGACTCCCGCCCCAGACTTCCGTGTGTTGTAGGGAACACAATAGAGGGTGTTCCCGTCAAGGTGACCGACCACTCGGAGGCCGTTCGTGAAAACCGTTCTGGAATACCTGGCAAACCATCACGTCCTTTTCACCTTCCTTCTGGTGGGTGTTGGCATGTACCTGGGAGAAAGGAAGATAAAGGGGGTCGGCCTGGGCGCAGCGGCTGTGCTCTTCCTGGCCATCGCCGTCTCCGCCTACGGGGTTCACCTCGGCATTCCGGCCAAACCGGACAAGGGCGGGACGATCATCTCGCAAGAGGTCGGCATTTTGGGCTTGGCCATCTTCGCCTTTGCCATCGGCAACAGTTCGGGCAGGAGCTTCTTCCAGTCCCTCAAACACGCGGCGCAGCCGATCGCTGCTATGGCGGGAATCCTCATTGTCGCGGCCGCCTGCACCTTCCTCGTCGGCAGGTACGTCTTCGCCATGGACTCGGGAATCATAGCGGGAACGTTCGCCGGCGGCATCACGAACACCCCCGCGCTCGCCGCCGCGGGCGAGGCGTCCGGGCAGGAGTCGCTCGCGACAGTCGGGTACGCCGTCTCCTATCTGTTCGGTGTTTTGGGCATGATCGTCGCCGCGCAGCTGGCGTTGCGCAAGGCCCCCGGAGACACCGACGCGCCCGATCCCGTCACGCATTACAACGTGCGCGTCGAACGCGACGACCGCCCCACGGTCCAGCAGATTGAGGCCGAACTGGGCGGGCCCATTGAGATTTCCCGCATGCGCCGCGGAGAAGAGGGGCCGATCTGGATCCCCGACAACGACGAGGTGCTCGAGAAAGACGACCTTGTGACGGTCGTCGGCACGATCGAGAACGTCAACGACGCGCTCAGGCACCTCGGACACAAGTCGAGCCATTCGCTGCGCTCGGATCGCCGAATGCTCGATTTCCGGCGCATCACGGTGTCCAAGCACAGCCACGCGGGAAAGACGGTGGCCGAACTCGACAAGGAGCTCGAAGAGCGATGGGGGGCCAAGATATCGCGGGTTCGCAGAGGCGACGCCGACATGCTCGCCATGCCGAACTTCATGGTCGAGCTGGGCGACCGCGTGCGCGTCGTCGGCCCCACCCTCAAACTCAAAGAAATCTCGAAGTGGCTCGGCGACTCGTCGAAGGGCCTGAGCGACATCAATCCCGTGACGCTGGGCCTGGGCTTGGCCCTCGGATACTTCATCGGCGAAATCGAATTCCCGATCCCGGGCGGCGGACACTTCGCCCTGGGGTATGCCGCCGGCATCCTGATCGTGGGCCTGATCATGGGAAAGGTCGGCAGGATCGGGCCGTTCATAACCGCTTTGCCGAGCACCTCGAACGCGGTTCTGGCCGAGCTGGGGCTGCTCATGTTCCTCGCTCGCGCCGGAACCAACGCCGGAACCCAGATCCTTGAGGCGTTCTCGGGAGGCCACTGGTGGAAGATTTTCATCTTGGGCTTCATTACGACGACGATCGTGGCCGCCTTGCTCTACATCGTCATGCGCGGCGTGTTCAAGATGGGCGGGACGAAGCTTTCCGGCCTGCTCGGAGGCGCGCAGACCCAGCCGGCCGTCCTAGCCTTTGCAAACGGCAGAACCGGGGCCGATCCGCGTGTTGCGCTGGGATACGCGCTCGTCTATCCGGTGGCGATGATCGTGAAGATTCTGCTGGCGCACATCCTCGGAACTTTGTGACCGCCCCCTTTTTTTTGGCCGCAGCCGCGCGGCTTTTGCCGCAGCCGATCTTTTGGCGCGCCTGCGACGTATTTTGCCGCATCCGCCTTCGCCGCGGTGCGGTCAGCGGCGGAAAAGCTCGGGGATCGTCGGGGTTGAGTCTCCCAAGGTCGGGAGCTCTGGGGGTTCCTCCATCCGCCAGTGGCGGTCGGTGACCACGCGGGCCAGCGCGAGGCCGACGCCGATCGCCGTCGTCGTCAAAAGCAGCGTGACCGTCGACTCGAGGGCCGTCAGCACGTCTTGGCCGGCGCTCATGGCCGTCATCGCGCGGTAGAGCGGGACTCCCGGAATCATGACGACGACCGCCGGAACCGAAAGGGTGACGCGTGAGAAACGAGAATGGCGAGAGAAGACATGGGCGATGATGCCGGCGAAGAATGCGGCGATGCCGACGGCGCCTACGGGGTTGAGGTCGGCGTCCTGGCCGACGAGCCTGGCGACGTTGATGATCGTGCCGTTCAGCCCGGCGAGCAGGCAGGCCTGCGCGGGTGCGTTGAACAGCATGGCGAAGCCGTAGGCGGCGATGAAGGTCGCGAGGGCCCGCCCCGCGGCCAGCGGCAGGGGCTCGAGGCGGTAGCCGGGCTGGGTGGTGGAGATCGACCAGTCGAAGATGCTCGAGACGGCCCAAACGGACGCCGCCGTCGCGATGAGCAGCATGACGACGTAGGTTCCGCGGGAGATGCCCGCGATGAAGTCTTGGCGTATGAGGTCCAGTATCGATGTGACGAGGGGAAAACCTGGAACGAGGAAGAGGACGGCCGAGACCATGCCCGCTTGATGCGTCGCGTCGATGACGGCGGTGCTCTGAAGGGAGCCGACGATGGCCATGTAGAGGCCCGACGCGGCGAAGCCGCAGACCATCCACGTCATGAAGTGGTTGACGTGGCGTTTGAGAAGCAGCCTGCGAACCGCCTGCCCGACGAGCGCCGCGACGAGCACGGCCAGGCATTCGACGAGCCCGCCCTTGTTGAGGAAGGCGAAGCCCGCGCAGGCCAGGCCGGAGGCGACGGAGGAGACGGGAATCGAGTAGAGCACCGGACGCCCGTGAATCTTCTCGATGTCTCTGACGGCGTCCTCGACGAGGAGCGAGGCGGGCAGAGACTGAACGTATGCGTTGAAACGGTCGATGCGGTCGGCGTTCACCCCGAGGTTTCGCTGCTCGACGACCTCCGTGCGGAAGGTCCCGTTGGCCCAGGCCGTCGCCGTGATGGTCGTGTACGTCATTTGGACGTGGAGCCTTTCGATGCCCACCGCTCGGGCGAGGCGCTCCATGCCGTCCTGCACCCGAAAAGCGGACGCTCCGGAAGCCAGCATGTATTGTCCGAGCCTGAGGACGACGTGCGTTTGATGCGCCAAACGCGTGTGCACGGCAAGAGATTCGGGTTGGTGTTTCTCTGTCACTCTTCAACTTTACTTCGCCTTCGAGAGCGTTTCACATCCTGATACCGTTATCCAAAATGTGAGACAAAAGCGCGGCGGCTTGGTTTATGGCGGCAAGCGAGTTAACCTCATGTTTATGAAGATCCTTTCGGTACGAAACGGGCGCGTGGCCAACGCTAGCTAGTTTCGTGCTGCGCGCCCCTCGTCGGAGGGGCTTTTTTCATGCCCTTGCTCGGCTTTGGCCGGGCGAAGGCCCCGGTCAAAGCCGGACAACTGAAAACGACGCAAATGACGCATAAGGAGGAGCCCATGGCCAAACCGACACCGGCCGATGTGGCCGCCAGCCACGCCGAGAAGGCGCAAGGTTCGATTCGGGAGAAATCCACGGGCGCACGTTCGATCGTTCGCTCGCTCGAGGAGCTCGGCGTCGACGTCGTATTCGGCATGCCCGGAGGGGCGATCCTCCCCACGTACGACCCGATCTTCCAGTCGGGCAGGCTTCGCCACATCCTGGTCCGCCACGAGCAGGGCGCCGGCCACGCGGCCGAGGGCTACGCCTTGGCGACCGGCAGGGTGGGCGTGTGCATTGCGACGTCGGGACCCGGGGCGACGAATCTCGTGACCTCGCTTTTGGACGCCCACATGGATTCGGTGCCGATCGTCGCCATCACGGGCCAGGTGGGGGCCAACGCCATAGGGTCCGACGCCTTTCAGGAGGCCGACATCGTGGGCATCACGATGCCGGTGACCAAGCATTCCTTCCTCGTCACGAGCGCGGAGGAGATCCCCGCGCGCATCGCCGAGGCGTTCCATCTGGCTTCGACGGGAAGGCCGGGCCCGGTGCTCGTGGACGTCACGAAGTCGGCGCAGGTGGAGGAGGCGGACTTCGTCTGGCCTCCGGAGACGGATCTTCCCGGGTACCATCCCGTCGTCAAGCCCAACGCCCGCCAGGTCCGCGAAGCCGCGCGGCTCATCGCCACTGCCTCGCGGCCCGTCCTGTACGTCGGCGGCGGGGCCATTCGCTCGGGCGCCTCGGAGGCGATCGTCGAGCTCTCCGAGCTCGGGAACCTTCCCGCGGTCACCACGCTGACCGGGCGCGGCTCCGTTCCCGATTCCCATCCGAATCATTTGGGAATGCCGGGAATGCACGGCTCGGTCCCCGCGGTGGCGGCCCTCCAGGAATCCGATCTCATCGTCGCGCTCGGCGCGCGCTTCGACGACCGGGTCACGGGCCTGGTCGAGGGATTCGCCCCCTCGGCGAAGGTCGTCCACATCGACATCGACCCGGCTGAAATCTCCAAGAACCGTTTTGCGGACGTGCCGATCGTCGGGGACCTGAAGGAGACCGCGGGCGAGCTCATCTCCGAGCTGCGGCAGGCGCAGGCCCACTACGGCAAACCGGCGCTCGCCGAATGGTGGAAGCACATCGAGGGGCTGCGCGAGAAGTTCCCGCCCGGGTGGGAGGAGGTCGACGACGGGCTGCTCGAGCCCCAGCACATTGTTTCCCGGCTGGCCCACGTGGTGGGCTCCGAGGACGTCGTCTACGTCACCGGCGTCGGCCAGCATCAAATGTGGGCCAATCAGTTCCTCCGGCACGAGCACCCCAGGCAGTTCATCACGTCCTCCGGCGCGGGGACGATGGGATTCGGAGTTCCCGCCGCCATGGGGGCGAAAGTGGGCTGCCCGAACAAGACGGTGTGGGTGATCGACGGCGACGGCTCCTTCCAGATGACCAATCAGGAACTCGCCACCTGCCGCATCGAGGGCATCAACATCAAGGTGTGCATCATCAACAATTCGTCGCTCGGCATGGTTCGCCAGTGGCAGACGCTCTTCTACGGCGGAAGGTACTCGCACACCGATCTCAACACCGGCCACGGCACCGTGCGCGTCCCGAACTTCGTCAAGTTGGCCGAGGCCTATGACTGCGCCGCGTGGAGCGTGAAGGAGGGAGACGACATCGACGCCGCATTCGCCAAGGCGATGGAAATCGACGATCGGCCGGTCCTCTTGGAGTTCATCACCTCTCCCGACGCCGAAGTGTGGCCGATGGTGCCCGCGGGCGTCTCCAACGACGACATCATCTACGCCCGTTCGTTCCGGCCGGCCACCGACCCGAACGCCGCCTGAGGAGGAGAAACATGAGTACCCGTCACACGTTGTCCGTTCTTGTCGAGAACAAGCCAGGCGTGCTCACGCGCGTCGCCGCCCTTTTTGCGCGCCGTGCCTTCAACATCCATTCCCTCGCCGTCGGCGAGACCGAGGATCCGCGCATTTCCCGCATGACTGTGGTGGTGGACGCCGCCGAGCTTCCGATCGAGCAGGTGACCAAGCAGCTGAACAAGCTGATCAACGTCCTGAAGATCGTCGAGCTGGATCCGGCCGCGGCCGTCGAGCGCCAGCTCTTGCTCGTCAAAGTCTCCGCGAACGACTCCTCGCGGGCCAATGTGCTTCAGATCGTCGATCTCTTCCGCGCCCACGTCGTCGACGTCGTCCCAGACGCCGTGACCGTCGAGGCGACCGGATCCGACGCGAAGGTCGAAGCCTTCCTCACAGCGCTCGAGCCTTATGGAATACGCGAGATAGTCCAGTCCGGCGCGGTGGCCATCACGAGGGGCGCGCGTTCGCTCTCAGAACGAGTCGCCGCCGAACTGAACTGACTCGGAGGATAATTGACGGCGACGGCGCGATTCCATTGACCGCCTAAGCCGCAGGAACGCCGGGGCGTGCGAGCGAGCGCAACCGGCCGGAGTTCCGAACTGTCGCTCATTACCGATCAAGGAGAGTAAACGTGGCTGAAATCTTCCACGATGCCGATGCAGACCTGTCGCTGATCCAGTCCAAGAAGGCAGCCATCATCGGCTACGGCTCGCAGGGCCACGCCCACGCGCTGAACTTGCGCGATTCGGGCGTCGAGGTGGTCGTCGGGCTCCGCGAGGGTTCGAAGTCGATCGCCAAGGCCGAGGAGCAGGGCCTGGAGGTCGCATCCGTCGCCGACGCCGTCGCCCAGGCCGACGTCGTCATGATCCTGGCGCCCGACCAGTCTCAGCGGGCGATCTGGGCCAATGACATCGAGCCGAATCTCAAGGAGAACGCCGCGGTGTTCTTTGCCCACGGCTTCAACGTCCACTACGGCTACATCAAGCCCGGCCCGACCCACGACGTCTGCATGGTCGCCCCCAAAGGCCCGGGCCACACGGTCCGCCGCCTTTTCGAGGAAGGGCGCGGCGTTCCCTCCCTCGTGTGCGTGGAGCAGGACGCCTCCGGCCAGGCCTTCGAGCTCGCCCTGTCCTACGCCGCGGCCATCGGCGCCGCCCGCGCGGGCGTCATCAAGACGACCTTCCGCGAGGAGACGGAGACCGATCTGTTCGGCGAGCAGGCCGTTCTGTGCGGCGGCGTCTCCCAGCTCATCCAGTACGGCTTCGAAACGCTCGTCGAGGCGGGATACCAGCCCGAGATGGCTTACTTCGAGGTGTGCCACGAGATGAAGCTCATCGTGGACCTCATCAACGAGGGCGGCCTGACGAAGCAGCGCTGGTCCTGTTCGGACACGGCCGAGTACGGCGACTACGTCTCCGGCCCGCGCGTGATCCGCCCCGACGTCAAGGACCACATGAAGGAAGTTCTGGCCGACATTCAAAACGGCTCCTTCGCCAAGCGCTTCATCGACGATCAGGACGCCGGCGCCCCCGAGTTCCTCGAGCTGCGAGCCAAGGGAATGGCCCATCCGATCGAGAAGACCGGGCAGGAGATCCGCAAGCTCTTCGCGTGGAACAACTCGAATCTCGACAAGGATTACACCGACGGCGAGGCTGCTCGCTGAGCGGCGGACCTTGTCCGGTGCGGCCTGGTAGAGCCGGTCGGGCGGAACGGCCCGACTGAGCGAATGCCCAGGCGGGGCTCTCGGCGAGGGGCGGGAATCATCCCGCCCCTCGCCATGTTTTTGCGACACTTTTCTTTTCTAATATGCTGTGGCGGCGGCAAGACGGCGAATTTCCGGCAATTGCGTAGCGAAAAGTTTGCGACACTGCGAGCGCAGCCAGCGCATCGAGTCTAAAGTGGGGGAGGGGCGGCGCCGTCGTCCTCGAATCGACAAGCGGAGACAAACAATGAGCATTGCCGTCGTATACAACACCGTCACGGGATTCAGCCGCACATACGCGGAATGGATCGCCCGGGATCTTGATGCCGACCTTCTTTCCTGGGACGAGGCCAAGGGCATGAGCCTGGCCGGGTATCGCCTGGTGGTCTACGGGGCGGGGGTGCGGATGAGCGCCGTCCGGGGGTTTAAGGATTTCAGGCGAAAGATCAAGCGCGATGGGCTGTACGGAACCGGCCGTGTCATCGTCTTCGCCACCGGCGGCACGCCCGTGCATCCCGACCGTGACTGGCGCTCGCCCGCGGCGACACTGACGAAGGAGGAGCTCGCGCGCGGCACATTCCCCTTCTTCTACTTCGAGGGCGGCATCGCCTACGAGGGGCTGAACTGGCCGGAGAAGACGCTTCTGAAGATTTTCTCCAAGCGGGTTCAAAGACATCGCCATCGCGGCGAGTGGGCTGAGGCCGTGGCCAACGGCATCGTCGAAGGCTACGACCATACGGACCGCGAAGCCGTCACGCCGCTGGTCGAGGAGGCCAGGCGCATCCTGGCGTCCGAACCGGCATACAGCTGAATGGGTTTTCGGCTGACCGGGAGCCTTTGGCTGACCGGGCCTTCGGCCGTTTGGGGTTTGGCGCGGACGGGTTCCGAAAAGCGTCGGCGGGCTGAATTATCATGGCTTCATGACAACCGTTAAGGCCAGGTCCCGTCCCGAAACCTTCACCATCACCGAGCTTGCCGATCGTGCAAAAGGCGGCGGCTTGCGAGTGCCCGAGTTCCAACGTTCGTTCCGCTGGGAACAGCAGGATGTCATCAATCTTTTCGACAGCATTTGGCGCGGCTATCCCGTCGGCAATGTATTGCTGTGGAAGAAGGAAGCGCCTGAGGCGGTTGTTCGCATCGGCGATCTGGAAGTGGAGGCCCCGCAGATGCACGGTGCGTTGTGGGTCGTCGACGGCCAACAGCGCATCACCACCCTCGTCAACGCTGTGGATCAGAACGTCGACGAGGGCTCGAAGTTCTTCGTCGTCTACCTGCCCAAAAGCGATAGTTTTGCCAGCGCGCGCAATGCGCGAGGCCAGCTGGCCGTTCCCGTTTCCACGCTTTTCAGTATTCCTTCTCTTTTCGCGTGGTTCAAGGAGAACCCTGACGGTGAAGAATACGCCGAACAGTTGCAGGGGGTTACAAGCGCTTTACGCGATTTCGTCCTTTCCGCCAGCGTTCTCGAGGCCGACGAAGCGGAGCTTCAACGCATCTTCGATCGCGTGAACAGATCGGGCAAGCCGTTGAAGAAGTATGAGGTTTTCAACGCCATCAACGGGGCCAGCGGGGCGGACTCCGCGCGCATCGATCTGAAGACAGCGGCGAATTCTGTCGCTTCACGCACGTCTTTTGGCAGGCTCTCGGAAGACCTCCTCTACCTGGCACTTCTGGTGCGCAGGAACCCCGACGTCACGCGCGACCCCAACGAAGAGTTTGGGCCTGAACGGCGGAGGCGATCTGACTTTCCAGACGAGGATGAGTCGACGAGCATTCGAAAAACCGAAGCTGCGCTGTTCTCGGTTATTGAGTTTCTCCAGAGGGAGGTGGGCGTGCCGCATGTGAGCTTTCTTCCCCAGCAGTTCCTTCTGCTCATCGTTCTCAGGTACTTCGCGCTCTTTCCCGACGCCCACCGGAGAAACAGGGATCTGTTGGGACGGTGGTTCTGGCGGGCGGCGGCCAACGCGCCGAGCATCGGGATCACCGGGGCAAACGCTCCGGTGCGCAAGCACGCCGCGCTCATTCGGGCCGGCGATGAGAACGGCTCGATCCGCAGACTCTTGAAGGCCGCAAGTGTCAAGGGCACTTTTGTCGCCCCGGATTTGAAGACGTTTCGGACGAACCAGGCTGCGAGCAGAATCGCGCTGTGTGCGATGTGGGCTCACGGCCCTCGTTCCCTTGAAACCGGGAAGCCCCTCACCCAAGAGAGCCTCGTCGATTCCCTGGGTCAGTCGGATTCGGCGAAGGATGTCGTCCGGCGTATCAATGCGAAGACCGATGGAAGCGCTCGCAATCTGGTGGGCAATCGTCTGATTCTCGACGTCGAAGATCCGGACCTGCTCGAGTGGGTCGACGCCGGGGCGAGAATCGACGCACAGGTTGACTCCGAGGCAAGGGATGAGGAGAGCAAGGCGGCCGACGGAACCGACGAAAGGGTCGATGCCGTCCTTCACTCGCACTTCCTTACGAGGGAAGATCTCACGCTGCTTCGAAATGACGCCGCTTCCGTGATAGAGCGCCGCACTTCCGCAATAGTCGAGGACGTCAATCACTTCCTAACCGTTCGAACCGCAAAAGGATTCGAGGACACTCCGCCCCTCGAATCGATGAATCTCGATGACTTTTAAACACAGGAGATCCAGCAATGAATGCCGAGGAGCTATGGCATCCCGTCTACCTGTCCGACCAACTGGTCGGGCGCCTCGTCCAGCGTGGAGACAACACACGGTTCGCCTTTGTCGACGGATACTGGGAGACGGCGGACCGACGCAGCTTGGGGCTGTGGTTTGAGCAGAATCGCGGCGACGGGAAAGCGAGTGCCGTGAAACTTCCCCCATGGTTTTCGAATCTCCTTCCTGAGGGGCCCTTGCGCGAGTGGATTGCGAAGGATCGCGGAGTGAAGACCGAAAGGGAGCTTGAGCTTCTTCTGCGAATAGGCGGTGACCTTCCAGGCGCAGTCGTGGTCAAGGAGGGGGAGAGGCGCCAAGGTGAAGACATCCTTGAAGGTCGAAATCGTGACGAGGACGATTTGAAGTTCTCGTCGGTAAAGAAGTTTTCTCTGGCGGGAGTGGGAATGAAGCTTTCCATGGCCCAAAAGGGCGGCAGGTTTGTTCTGCCGGTGAAAGACGAACTGGGAGGTTGGATCCTCAAATTCCCCGATCCCGAGTATGCAAGAATCCCAGCCAACGAGGACGCCATGATGACGTTGGCGGGAATGTGCGGCATCGAGGTTCCAGAGCATCATCTTGTTCATCGAGATGAAATCGATGCTTCTTTGGCCTCTTTGTGGAAGTCAAGTGAGGATGTCGCCTACGTCGTCCGGCGATTCGACAGGGGCGGTTCAGGCAGGCGCATTCACATCGAGGATTTCGCCCAAGTCCGGGGGATTCCGTCTGGGAGCTTGGAAAAGTACCAGGGCAGTTTTGAGACCGTTGGAGCGCTGTGCTATCGAGATTATGATCTGGAAGCGCTTCGGCAGTGGGCAAGGCGCATCGCGTTCAACCTCGCAATCGGCAACGGTGACGCTCACTTGAAGAACTGGTCGTTGATCTACCGAGACGGCCGGCATCCCACGCTCTCTCCCGCCTACGACCTGGTTTCCACGGCGATCCACATGCGTGACGAGAATCTTGGCCTGAAGTTCAACGGCACCAGAGAGTTCGGCCGGGTTCGTTCGGGCGGTTTCGCCAGGCTGGAGAAGAAACTCGGGGCCGACGGCGCCGATCTCGAGTCTCTTGCCGAGGAGACGGTCAATGCCGTTCTGGGCAACCTTGAGGCCATGAGAGATCGCCATCCCGGCGTCGTTAGCGAACTCGATTGGATTGAGAAGAATGCTGCCGCTATACGGCGGCAACTGTTTTTGACTTCGCTTGGCTCCAAGTGATTTCGCTTCGGTCGAAGCGATGCTTCAGCCTGTCTCGCCCGCGGCGGGCCTGTGATGAAAATCGTCGGCAAGATGCAGGTTCTGCCTGTATGTTTGAAGGGAGACCAGGCAAATCGACCGGGGAGGCGAGATGGACAACTCCAACGGGAACGCGAGATCGTCTCGCGAACGGGCGGCTGATTCGAGTGAGCCGTCGAGGGCGGCGTCCGAGCCCTTCGGCGACGTCGGGAACACCGCTCGAATCTCTGCACGCGGAGGCCCCAGAGGCAGGCATTCCCATGCACCCCCGTCTCCGACGCCGACCGACGCCACGCTTTCTTCGGCTGATGCAACTCCCTCGGCCGTCGATGCCGCGAACTGGCGCACCGGCGTTCCCGGGCAGGGCGTCGACGATCTGCGCGGACCGCAGAGCGCGGGCGGCCTGCACGGTGACAACGTGGAGTCTGGCGGGAACGTCGAGTCCGGCGAGAGGCTCGAACTCGGCGGCGACGGATCCTCCTTCGATTTCCGCCCCTCTGCCGACGATCGGCAAGACACCGCGGTGATGGGCTTGGGAACAGGCCGACGTCGCGTCGCCGATTCGCCGCCTGCGGGCGATCCCCGCGCTCCGACGGACGCCGGGCACGGACTCGGCTCAGTTTCGGCGCCTTTCGCCGGCAGCCTCTCCGAAAACGCCGGCTCCGCGGATATACTTGAGAACTCATCGGATACAACCGGGAACTCGACCGGGCCGGGCGCCAAGGCGTCTGCGCCACGAAAGAAGAGCTTAGTGAAGAGAATTGTGAAAGTGTGCATGGCTGTTATCGTCACGGGAGCCCTCGTCTTCACCTGCCTCAACGTCTACGTGACGACTTCGACCAACGACTCCGTCGTGACCGTCAACTCGGTGCCTTCGGACGCGAAGGCCGATTGCATTCTCATTCTCGGCGCCTCGGTGCGCGCGAACCGCAAGCCGAGCCCCATGCTTCTCAAAAGGCTTGAGCGCGGGCTGGAGCTGTATCGCAAGAAGGCTGCGCCGAAGGTTTTGGTCTCGGGAGACAACGCCACCGTCGCGTACAACGAAGTCAAGGTGATGCGCGAATGGCTGCAGGCCAAAGGCGTTCCGCCTCAGGACATCTTCGAAGACCACGCCGGCTTTTCGACCTACGAGTCCATGTACCGCGCCCGCGACGTGTTCAAGGTCAAGCGGATGATTATTGTGACTCAGCGGTATCATCTGGCGCGGGCGATATACACGGGCGACGCCTTGGGGCTGAAGGTCTGGGGAGTCGCGGCCAACGGAAACAACTACTCGGGTCAGCTCAAACGCGACATGCGCGAATGGGTTGCCCGCGTCAAGGATCTCGGAAAGAGCATCTACAAGCCGGAGCCCAGGTTCCTCGGGCCCGCGTTGCCGATCTCCGGCGACGGCAGGGCGACGATGTGACTTGTCGCCGCCTCTCCGCTTTTGGGGAGAGGGCAACGGCTCTGTTGGGGAGAGGGCGACGTTTTGTTTAAGCTGCTCGAGGCCGACGGCGACGTCGCGCGCGCCCTCTGCCAACGTGTAGCATCGACGGCGCAGGCATCCACGCTTCGCTGGCGCACGTGACGAAAGGGAGAGAGCAGTGTCGGAATCGATAGCGAGGACCGGGCGGCGCCTCGACGTCCACCCGGGCAGGAAACAAGAGGTCACCACCCTCGAGCTGCTTTTCGATCTCGTCTATGTATTCGCGCTGACGCAGCTGTCCGAGCATCTTTTGAAGAATCTCGACTGGCGCGGAGTGCTCGAAACTCTCGTTCTGCTCCTCGCCGTTTTCTGCGTGTGGTCCTTGACCGTTTACGATTCGACCACCGTTCTCATCAGGTCGCGCGCCGTCTATCCCGTCGTCGTCGGGGCCATGCTCGTGAGCCTCGTCATGAACACGGCCATTGGCGGCGCTTTCGGCGGCTCTCCGTGGATGTTCGTGGCTCCCATGCTCGTTGTCCAGTTCGGCAGGACGTTCGTCGCCAGGCGAATGGACGTCTACGAGGCGCTTCGCAGGCAGCGGACGGCCGTGGCGATTTGGCTTGGCTTCTCCTCGCTTCTGTGGGGTGCGGGATGCTTCGCGAGCCGAGAGCAGCGGCTCTGGCTGTGGCTTGCGGCCGCGCTGATCGACCTGGCCGGACGGTGGACCCAGCACCCGCTTCCGAAGTTCGACCGGAGCGAGCTCTCTCGCGTGCCTTTCGATCTGGCGCATCAAGTCAGGCGTTGCCGCCTCTTCTTCATCGTCTGCCTCGCCTCGGGCTTCCTAGCCGTCGGCAACGCGATGAAGCTTCACCTTGACGAGCCGCTGAGCGTCGCCGTCGGCCTGCTGTCCCTGACCGCCATCGTCTGCCTGTGGTACATCTTTTTCTGGCGGACCGCCGTCATCGACGGCTTGGTCTCCGGCGATTCCGGCCCCTCGGCCAACGGCATCGGGCTCGGCCTCCTCGTCGCCGAGGGTCAGCAGATGCTCGCCGCAGGCCTCGTGACGTTCACCGTTGGGATGGAAATGGCGGTCGGCCAGCCGCGTGAGAGGATCTCCGCCTCCGTCGGTCTGCTCTTGGGCTGGGGGCCGGCGCTGTGCTTGATCGCCCTGTGGTTCGTCTTCGTGAAGAGGAAAGTGCGCCCTGAGGGGTTGAACTTCGCCTGTTTGACAATGCTTGGCGTAGGCGTCCTTCTTGCGCTTTTGCGGCCCGCGGGGGCCATAGCCATCATCGAAGTCGCGATCGTTTCGGTGTGCGCATGCCTCGTGTACGGAAACGGCGTAGGAAAGATGCGTCCCTTCGAGCAGGCCGATTCCGAGGACGCGCGGGATTCAGGCGACGCCCTTCGCTTGGGCGATTGGACCGACCCCAAAGCGATCCGATTGGACGGCCGTGCGCCGAGGCCGAACAGCGGGGGCGGCAAGCTGGGCGGCCGAGACGGCGGGCCAGAGAGCCGGGCCCCCAAGCTCGCTGATGAGGACGGCAAGCTCGCTGATGAGGACCGCAGACTGGCTGATCGGGACGCCAGAACCGACAGCCGGGGCCTCAAGAAGGGCGATCGGATGCTCGACGATCGGATGCTTGACGGACACGGCCTTCGGTTCGGCGGTTCGACGTCGGACAAGCGGATTGTCAGACCGACGCCGCAGGCGCATGACCGCGAACCGGGCGGCCCAGAGCGCGGCCGCCGTTCAGCGGATTAAGAGACCCTTGCGCCGGCTGCTCAGCGGGTTAGAAGGAGGCCGTCGCCCCCGCTCAGCCGATTAGAGCGCAATCAGCTGACTGGCCAAGGCCCAATCTCAGCTGGCTTATTACAGGCTACAGCCGCATCAGCCAACCGGCCAGGCCCGTCAGCCGGCCAGGAACTCCTTGATCGCGGGAAGGTCCCGCCGCGCCTGCTGCATGCCCTCTTCGTAGGCCGCCTGGATGCGCACGGCGTTGCGCTCGCCATTCGACACCGGCATGGTTTCTGGGTAGTAAAGATAGGCTTTTCCCTCAGCCTGGAGCTCCTCCAATTCGTCGAGGGTGGCGTTGTAGCGCTTGGGACGCCTCAATATCGCCTCGACGACGGCCGGGTACTTCTTAAAAATCTTCTGGTAAATCGCGGCGGGGGCCCTGACCGGCCCTTTCCGGTATCCGCGGGGGCGCGTCATGACAACGAGGAAGCGCTCGTACCCGTCGGCTTTGGCCGCGTCGACGGCGAAGCCGCCCGTCTCGCCTATCGCCCCGTCGAGATAGGCGGTCCCGTCAAGCTGAACCATTGGCATGGCGATCGGTATGGAAGACGAGGCCTGGCATCGCGTTGTGAAATCCGAATTGTCCCTCACGTCGTCCCGGCCCCAGTAGACGGTTTTCCCCGTCGCGCAGTCGAACGAACCGATCTTAAACGGCGTGGAGCTGGCCGAGTACGCCTCCCAGTTGTAGCGGAGAAGCTCGCCGGGCGCCGTCGTCTGGTGGTAGATGTAATCCGAATTGAAGTAGCCTTTGCCTCTTATAAAGCTGATCGGGCCTCCGATCTTCGGGTCTTTGGCAAGCTCGACAAAGCACGCGCGCGCCCGCCAAGCGTCGCGAGCCAAAAAATTCGCCGTGTGGGTCGCTCCCGCAGAAATCCCGCCCACCCAGGGGACCTCGACTCCCGATTCAATCATTGCGGCAACCAACGCGGCCGTGTACGTGCCGCGCATCCCGCCGCCTTCGAAGATCAATGCCGTGCCTGTAGCCATAACATCCTCAGTCTAGCGCGACTTCGCGAAGGCACGCTGGGGCAGAATCGCCCGACGCCTGGGATGATCCGGACGACGCCGAAGGGGCCCGGAGGACGCCGGAGCGGCTGGCCGTACTTGTACGGGGGCGGGCGGTCGCGACGTAACCGCCGCGACCGCCCGCCCCGGCCATTTCTATCCGGCCCGCTCGTTTCCAGCGGGCCGGCCGCCCTCAGCTGAGGGCGGCTTTTCTATGCTGAGGCGGTTTCCTCTGCCGAGTCAGCCGCTCACGATTGGCTCAGCCTTCCTCGACCAGGCGCTTCATGACCGCGCGTGCGCCGTCGGCCCGAATCGCCTTCAGGGCCTCCGTGAAAGCCTCGACGAAGCGCGGGTCCGAGCCGAGCTCGCCAAAGACAGCCTCGTCGGAGATCACCGCGGTGTCCTCGCCGTCGCGCTCGCGGGCGGCCAAAGCGACCAGACGATCGCCCTGCTGATCGTCGACCACGATCTCCGAGCCGTCCTCGGCCTTGCCTTCCATCCCCAGAGTCCACGCGGCGCACATGGCCGCGCCGAGCTTGATTGAGCGGTTCTCCTTGAGGTTGTCGCGAATCGTCGGAAGAACGAACTTCGGCATCCGATCCGAGGCGTCCTGCGCCAACCTCGCGAGAGTGTCCGCGATCGAGGCGTTCGTGAAACGCTCGAACAGCGTGTCGACGTACTGCGGAAGGTCGATGCCCGGCACGGGGAGAAGCGTCTTGAGGGCCTCCTTTTCCAGGTAGGCCCGCGTAAACGCGGCGACGTCGGGGTCGGCCGCGGCGTCGTGGGCGAACTCAAAGCCGAGCAAACGCCCCCAGTGTGCGAGCGACTGGTGGGAGGCGTTGAGGAGGCGAAGCTTCATGAGCTCGTACGGGACGACGTCGTCGACGAGCTGAACCCCCGCGTCCTCGAACGGGGGCCGCCCCAGGGTGAACTTGTCCTCCACGACCCACTGCGCGAACGGCTCGGACGTCACGGGCCAGGCGTCCTCGATGCCGTAGCGCTCGCGGACCATCTCGACGTCCTCCGGCGTCGTCACCGGGGTGATCCTATCGACCATGCCGTTGGGGAAGGCGACGTTCGCCCGAATCCAGGCCTCGAGTTCGGGGTCGGTGAGCTTCGCCTGGGCGAGGACCGCGGCCTTTGCGATCGAACCGTTGCCGGGGAGGTTGTCGCAGGACATGACGGTGAAGGGAGGGATTCCGGCGTCGCGGCGTCGGCGCAGCGCCTCGACGATGAAGCCGAACGTCGTGGTCGGCTTGTCGGGGTGCTCGGCGTCGTGCTTCGCGGCGGGATTCTCGGTGTTGAATTCGCCGGTCGCGTCGTCGATGTTGTAACCGCCCTCGGTGACGGTCAGAGAGACGATCCGGGTGGCGGCGTCGGTCATCTTGTCGAGGACCTTGCTCGGGTCGTCCGGTGCGTAGAGATATTCGTGGATGGAACCGATGACTTTGGGCTCGAGCGTTCCGTCGGGATGCTTGAGGACCAGAGTGTAGAGGCCGTCCTGGTTCTGCATGACGTCGCGCATCCGCGCATCGGATGGCATGACGCCCACTCCGCAGATGCCCCAGTCGAGCGCTTCGCCTTCGTTCATGAGGCGGTCAAGATACATGGCCTGGTGGGCGCGGTGGAAGTTTCCCAATCCGAAATGGACGATTCCGGACGTTACGGCCGAACGGTCATACGTGGGCGCCAAGAAGGCGCTGGCGAGCGACGCCGCCGCCGACGACTGCGTAGAGGTGCCAAATGTGCTGGTCATGTTTGTGCTACTTTCCCATAGCGGCGTCGGCGGCTTCGTGGTAGACGCCGAACCGGCTATGTTGCCCAGTGCTTACCCTGCGTGCTGCGGCGGAACGAAACGCCCCGCCGACAGGGCCAAAGGCCGCAAAGAACGGCTTTCAGCCTTGCGAAGACATTCTTTCACGGTATTGCCGGTGACGAAAGGGGGAGGAATCCCGGTTTCGGACTTTGCCCGTTTATGCGCAGTTTTCGCACAGCCTTGGAGGGGGCGCTCATACTCTTTGCTGAGAGCCCCTCTTGCTTTTCGTCGAAAAATAGATATCATATTGATATCGCCAAGGTTCGCGGGGCGGAAGTGGCGCTCTAGACGTCGGGCATCAAACGTCTCCGGCGTCAGGCGTCAAACGGTTCCGACGCCGCCCCAGAGCGTTCCCGGCGTCGGACTTTAGATAGGAGAGCGAAATGCCTGCCAACGACAACTCTGAAACGGATTCGGGCGAATCCACGAGACTGCGCGAATCTATGAAACAGCGGCGGTCCGCAAAACTGCGGGAATCCGCGAAATCGTCGGACTCGACAAAACTGCGCGAGTCCGCAAAGCTACAGGCGGAGGCGGCCGAGTTCCGCGCCCGCGTCCACATCAACGAGAAGACTGCTTGGTCTGCGGGTTCGGGCCCCGCTTTCCTTGTCGCCGCCGGGCTGCTCGCCGCGCTGTCGGGTTTCGTTTACCTGGTCGTCGTCGGCGCGATCGCTTCGGCCGACGGCTTCGTGGCGTCTGCCGCGGTCAAGATAGCGATAGGCGTGGTCGGGGTGGTCGTCGTCTGCTCGCTAGGCACGTGTTTTTACATCGTTTCTCCGGGCGAAACAAGCGTTCGCCAGTTCTTCGGCAAGTACATCGGAACCGTCCGGCGGACCGGGCTGGTGCTGATCCCTCCGTTTACGTACGGCAAGAGGGTTTCCGTGAAGGTCCACAATTTCGAGACGTATGAGCTCAAGGTCAACGACCTCGACGGGAATCCGGTGAACATAGCGGCGATCGTCGTGTGGCAGGTGGCGGACACTGCTCGGGCGGTCTTCGCCGTCGAGCAGTACGAGGCGTTCATCAAGGCCCAGGCTGAGTCCGCGCTGCGCCATGTGGCCACGACGCATCCGTACGACGAACCCGGCCCCGGGGAGACGTCGCTGCGCGGGGGAACCGACCTCGTTTCGTCCGAGCTGGCCGAGGAGGTCGCCGCGCGCGTTGCCCTTGCGGGGCTGGAAATCATCGAGGTTCGCATTTCCTCGCTCGCCTATGCGCCCGAGATCGCCCAGGCGATGCTCCAGCGCCAGCAGGCCGGCGCCGTCATCGCGGCGCGCGAGCAGATCGTGGAAGGCGCCGTCTCCATGGTGGATCAGGCGCTCAAACGCCTTGAAGATTCCGACATAGTCGCCTTGGACGACGAACGCAGGGCCCAAATGGTTTCGAACCTCCTTGTCGTTCTGTGCTCAGACCAGCGGACACAGCCCGTTGTCAATGCGGGCTCCCTCTACTCGTAGGGCGTCAATGTCCGACACGTGGGCCGGAAGCGCTGTGCCGCCTGGAAAGGGCGGCACTGAGCAAGCGTGCGGCACTGAGCCGCCCAAAGAGGGCGGGCGTGCGGCTGCCGTCAAAGGGTCCGACGCCGGCGGGCGGGCTGACGCTGGCGGAAGGGCCGGTCCCGGCAAGTGGGCTGAAGGCGGCAAACCGTCCAAGGGCTGTGTGCGGGATGGACACGGTAAAGAAGCCAAGGCAACGGGCAGACCGATGCCGGGAAGTGGGTCGAAAGCGGCAAGCAAGTCGATGGAGGCAAGAGGACCGTGAGCGGCAAGCGGACTGATCATGGCGAGAGGGCCGATCTCGGAAATGGGACTGCTGCCGGCGACGGGGCTGACGTCGCCAAGATGACAGGCTCCGGCAAGCGGGCTGGCGCCGGCGAAAGAACCGGTGTCCGCAAAGGGGCTGAAACCAAGCGCAAACAGCTCCTTCTCCGGCTGGATCCGGCAGTCCACGGGGCGATAGCCAAGTGGGCTGCCGATGATCTTCGGTCGGTCAACGCCCAGATCGAGATCATTCTGCGGCGCGCTCTCGTCGAAGCTGGAAGGGATCCTCGCCCGAAGCCAATGCGGGGCAGGGGGAGGCCGCGCAAGGAGCCCGACGACGAAGCTCGTGGGCCCAACAAGAAGGCATGACCCTCTGCACTTTCGAGGCTTGAGGCTCTGCCCGGTCTTCCCGCGCAACTTGGGGAAGACTCAGCTGTACGACGTCGCAGCGAGCTACCAGATGCGGTCTTCCCGCGCACTTGGGGAAGGCCCGAGTTTCGCCCTGACGCTGCCCCTGCAAAAAAGGGGATCTTCCCGCGCACTTGGGGAAGGCCCATAACGCGCCCCGTCGACTTGTCTCAGCCAGCGGGATCGCCTTTGCGCGTGTGGGGAAGGGCGAAGCGTCCTCGTCGCCGCCGAAGGAGGCTCCGGATCACGTTTGCGCGTGTGGGGAAGGAGCTCTGGGTGCCGAGCATCTGCGACTTGCCGTTAGATCACCCTCGCGTGCGCGGGGAAGACTGAACCCGCCTTGTAAGTATTGTGGGTGCAGGCGGATCACCCCCGCATGCGCGGGGAAGACCTCTTTTATCGACACTGCCCTTCTCGCGGAGCAAGGATCACCCCCGCATGCGCGGGGAAGACTGCGAAGCTCGCCGGGAAAGACATCCCGGCAGGGGATCACCCCCGCATGCGCGGGGAAGACGGAAGAAAACAAATGACAGCGCAAATACCAAACTGGATCACCCCCGCATGCGCGGGGAAGACAGCCGATGACCAGCGCGTTGAGGTTGCGCTGGGGGATCACCCCCGCATGCGCGGGGAAGACCGTGTGCGGGTAGAAGCGGGGACGGCCGCCAGCGGATCACCCCCGCATGCGCGGGGAAGACTCGTCCTTGTAGTGGGATTTGAGCTGGGCGAGAGGATCACCCCCGCATGCGCGGGGAAGACTGCAAATCGACTTGTCGCTGGGCGTTGTACGCCGGATCACCCCCGCATGCGCGGGGAAGACGCGGCCGCGGCCTTTCCGGGGATCTTGTGATCCGGATCACCCCCGCATGCGCGGGGAAGACTGGCCCGGGCGGTGTGGCGGGATGTTCGCGGGGGGATCACCCCCGCATGCGCGGGGAAGACAATGTGAGCGGACAAGGGCTTGTGTGGCGCCGGGGATCACCCCCGCATGCGCGGGGAAGACGCCAACACCAACAAATCCGACGCAGCCTTCACCGGATCACCCCCGCATGCGCGGGGAAGACATGTTGCGGCAGCAGCCGGGCTGGCAGCATCCGGGATCACCCCCGCATGCGCGGGGAAGACGCCTTCCAGAATTGGTCAAACGTGAAGTTGACCGGATCACCCCCGCATGCGCGGGGAAGACGTTATCGGCGGCGAGGCCGCAGACAAGGCGTGGGGATCACCCCCGCATGCGCGGGGAAGACGCTCATTCGTTGTCGTTCGCGAGGGCGATCGCGGGATCACCCCCCCCGCATGCGCGGGGAAGACGCATTGGCCCTGGTCATATCGAGGAGCCGCCAGGGATCACCCCCGCATGCGCGGGGAAGACCAAGCCGCGAAAACGCCTCGTGGTGCCGAACAGGGATCACCCCCGCATGCGCGGGGAAGACGCCACGCGTCAAGCGACACGGTGAACTGTGTGCGGATCACCCCCGCATGCGCGGGGAAGACTGGGTGGAGGCTCAAGAACGGTGTGCCCGTCCGGGATCACCCCCGCATGCGCGGGGAAGACGCTATCTCGAAGCAGACTGTCGCGGGAAGACTGGGATCACCCCCGCATGCGCGGGGAAGACGCGGACTCTGTTTCAAGCCATAACGCAATCCTGGGATCACCCCCGCATGCGCGGGGAAGACGGGTTCATCGACTTGACGATCCCGTACGCGGTGGGATCACCCCCGCATGCGCGGGGAAGACTATTCCCGCTGGCAGGCCAACGCCATTGTGACGGGATCACCCCCGCATGCGCGGGGAAGACATTCTTGTTCCTCCTCGTTTTGGTTATCTGGTAGGATCACCCCCGCATGCGCGGGGAAGACCCGGTCCACCGTATTGTAGAAGTTGACGAACACGGATCACCCCCGCATGCGCGGGGAAGACCCATATTTTTCAGGGTTTTCACGCCGGCGGTCGGGATCACCCCCGCATGCGCGGGGAAGACGGCCGATGAACTGGTTGTCGAGAACAGGGTGGGGGATCACCCCCGCATGCGCGGGGAAGACCGATTCAGCACATACCGCTCGGTAGAACCGGGACGGATCACCCCCGCATGCGCGGGGAAGACATCTTGTTGTAGTACGGCATGAGCTCATTCATCGGATCACCCCCGCATGCGCGGGGAAGACGTCTCCCATGGAGAAACGGTCGCCGGCCTGCCAGGATCACCCCCGCATGCGCGGGGAAGACAGGTAACCCCCCGGCGCCGTACCCTCTGTGCCGGGATCACCCCCGCATGCGCGGGGAAGACCCTTTCTCGACGATGAACTCGTCGAAAACGATCGGATCACCCCCGCATGCGCGGGGAAGACGACGGCCAGCCCATGCACAGAATGTCGCCGGGCGGATCACCCCCGCATGCGCGGGGAAGACGCCCTGCATTACTATCCCGTAGTCGAACATATCGGATCACCCCCGCATGCGCGGGGAAGACTAATTATGACTGCTTTGCTTACGCTGACACGGAGGATCACCCCCGCATGCGCGGGGAAGACTTCGTATAGAATACGAGAACGCACTACGCAGGGGGATCACCCCCGCATGCGCGGGGAAGACACAGCCAGAATACCCGCAAACACGCCAGCAACCGGATCACCCCCGCATGCGCGGGGAAGACGCGATGGCGGCAATATTTCATCGCACAGGCAAAGGATCACCCCCGCATGCGCGGGGAAGACGTCCTTGACCTTCTCCGCCTTCGCGTTCCAATAGGATCACCCCCGCATGCGCGGGGAAGACCGTCACCTTCGCCGGCGCCGCTGGTAGCCCGACGGATCACCCCCGCATGCGCGGGGAAGACCGTCGCTTGAGCGTCCGTTCGGCAGGTCGCGGCGGATCACCCCCGCATGCGCGGGGAAGACGTAGAGCCCGGTCCACAGGGCGACCGCCATGTCGGATCACCCCCGCATGCGCGGGGAAGACGAGCACTTGCAGCACGCCGGGGCTACACCCAGGGGATCACCCCCGCATGCGCGGGGAAGACCAGGTCGATATCGAGCAGGCGGCGGACGAGCTGGGATCACCCCCGCATGCGCGGGGAAGACCTTATCGCGGGTGACTTCAAGGACAATATCGAGGGATCACCCCCGCATGCGCGGGGAAGACCCCACATGTCGCCTTTGCTGCGTTTCCATGGGGGGATCACCCCCGCATGCGCGGGGAAGACCAAGACCTTGTCCAAATCTGCTCCGTTCTCGGCGGATCACCCCCGCATGCGCGGGGAAGACTAATGAGGTGAATGTGACGCGGGCCGCGTCGGGGGATCACCCCCGCATGCGCGGGGAAGACCTCCTGACGGTGGCGATCGCCGGGCAAACCGCGGGATCACCCCCGCATGCGCGGGGAAGACTCGATTTTCCCGGCGACGTTGACGTCGCCGCTGGGATCACCCCCGCATGCGCGGGGAAGACGTTTGCCGAACCACTCGGCGACGGTGCGCACGAGGATCACCCCCGCATGCGCGGGGAAGACGGATCCAGCGAAGGGCTCGAGGATGGTCGCGCCGGATCACCCCCGCATGCGCGGGGAAGACTTTTCGGGCCTGTTCTGACGTATTTTCTTCCGTCGGATCACCCCCGCATGCGCGGGGAAGACCGTTTTCCACAGGAGTTCGAGGTGAAGACCTCCGGATCACCCCCGCATGCGCGGGGAAGACCGATTCTGCCATGTATCTCAGACCAAAACAATAGGATCACCCCCGCATGCGCGGGGAAGACTCGGACGGGATTTTGACACGCTCGCAGACGAGCGGATCACCCCCGCATGCGCGGGGAAGACCCTTTCTCTAGCGAGAAGTCGACGCCGCGTTTCGGATCACCCCCGCATGCGCGGGGAAGACGAACCGTCGCCGGCGACAACCGGGAGAAGGTCGGGATCACCCCCGCATGCGCGGGGAAGACGTATACGAAGATTGTCAAGAATGAGAACAACATGGATCACCCCCGCATGCGCGGGGAAGACCCGCACGCCCCGATCACCGCCGCCGGAATGGACGGATCACCCCCGCATGCGCGGGGAAGACTGGTAGCCCCGCACGGATCGACCGTCCTCGAACCGGATCACCCCCGCATGCGCGGGGAAGACTCCGTCGGCAATCTCCGGGTCGACGATCCCGTCGGATCACCCCCGCATGCGCGGGGAAGACGTCTGTTTCGGGGGTCGCTGTGGTCTGGCTTTCGGATCACCCCCGCATGCGCGGGGAAGACTGTCTTCAATGTCCATTATAGTTTCCTTTCGTGGGATCACCCCCGCATGCGCGGGGAAGACTCGCGGATGTCTGATAGTCGAGATAGTCGTGTACGGATCACCCCCGCATGCGCGGGGAAGACAGACTGATTGAGATCACGAAGGAGCTTGAGTCTGGATCACCCCCGCATGCGCGGGGAAGACTTCGGGAAACGGCGACGCAAAGCCGCCGCAATAGGATCACCCCCGCATGCGCGGGGAAGACCACACCTTCTGGAAAAGGTCGAGAATCTCGTCCTGGATCACCCCCGCATGCGCGGGGAAGACGATGGGAGGAGGACGGGATCGTCGACCCGGATAGGATCACCCCCGCATGCGCGGGGAAGACCACACCTTCTGGAAAAGGTCGAGA
>ERZ772874.145-NODE-145-length-36533-cov-9.211305_pt1 | contig 36533 bp, 29 predicted proteins | sample MGYA00580586_ERZ772874 | MGnify/ENA primary metagenome ERZ772874 (study PRJEB29015, sample SAMEA2737952) | human oral metagenome | biome: human oral; feature: human-associated habitat; material: dental | place: China | collected 2154 ... | reverse complement strand
CTAAGGTCTTCAAGGATATTCCTAAGATCATCGTTGAGGGACGCAAGGGCGGTAGTAACCTCGCAGCTACTCTCGTGAACTCCGTACTCACACTCGACGATGCCGAAGCGCTACGCCCTGGTCGTGACGTCTAGCGAGCATTCCTCCCTCGGTACCAGCACTCAGCAGCGAGTATCGCTCATCCGGCTATACCATATAATATATAGAAGGGGCTTCTTCGCTTGGACGAAGGAGCCCCTTTCATCGATCTATCTGATTAAATAGTAGCGTCTAATCTAAGTGCTTGGTGCTTTTTCCGTATCTTTGGGAGAGATGCCCTCAGTGCGGAGGGCGAGCTTCGTCTTTCGATACAATCAATGAATATCCACCCTATGAAGAGACTATTCGCTAGTGCCCTCCTACTCGGCACGGCCCTTAGCCTACCCTTGAGCGCCCAGCGCTCTAGCCAAACCCTCGAGAAGGGCTGGCGCTTCACCCGACAAGACTCTCCCGAAGCGTCCCAGCCACACTTCAACGACAGCAAGTGGACACAGGTCGTCGTCCCTCACGACTGGGCTATCTATGGTCCATTCAGCTTCGATAATGACAAGCAACATCTAGCTATCGCTCAGGACGGCCAGAAGGAAGCCATGGAGCACGCTGGTCGTACCGGTGGTTTACCTTTCGTTGGTACGGGCTGGTATCGCCGTTCGCTAGACATTCCTGCAAACTTAGGCGATCGCCGTGTATCGCTCCGCTTCGATGGAGCTATGAGTAATGCTCGAGTATGGGTGAACGGACGAGAGGTAGGCTTCTGGCCTTATGGCTACAACTCCTTCGCCTTTGACATCACTCCCTACGTCCTCCCTGGCAAGCCCAATAGCCTAGCTGTCCGATTGGAGAACCGTCATGAGAGTAGTCGCTGGTATCCTGGAGCAGGACTCTACCGCAATGTCCACCTGACCTTCACCTCTCCCGTCCACGTACCTCTATGGAGCACGCAGATTCAGACGCCCGAGGTGAGCCGTGATGGTGCACGTGTAGACCTCCGCACCGTAGTCTCTGCCCCCGCTAGCACAGACCGCAAGGCCATCAGCGTAGACGTCCAGCTCCTCTCCCCCGAGGGGAAGGTCGTAGCAGCAGGTAAGGCTACGGGCATTGACTCCGTCTATCGTCTCGCTCTCGATGTACAGAAGCCCCAGCTATGGGATATCGGTCAGCCTCATCTCTACAAGGGTATCGTCACCGTAAGCCTAGCTGGGAAGGTCGTCGACCGTGACACCACGACCTTTGGGATACGCTCTATCGCCCTGAAGTCTGGCGAAGGCTTCTTCCTCAATGGGCGTAAGCTGAAGTTCCAGGGTGCCTGCCTTCACCATGACCTAGGTCCTCTCGGCGCTGCAGTCAATGAGGCAGCGATGCGTAGACAGATCCGTATCATGCAGGACATGGGTGTCAATGCTATCCGCACCTCGCACAATATGCCAGCACCGGAGTTCGTCCGTCTCTGCGATGAGATGGGTATGCCCGTGATGGCCGAGAGCTTCGATGCATGGGCAGCACCTAAAGTACCGAACGGATATAATCTTGAGTTCGTCGAATGGCACGAGCGTGACCTCCAAAACCTCGTCCGTCAGTTCCGGAACAGCCCCTCTGTCATCATGTGGAGCATCGGGAATGAAGTCCCAGAGCAACCCTCCTACGAAGGAGCACAATGGGCTTACCGCCTCCAAGAGATCTGTCACCGAGAGGATCCTACCCGCCCCGTGACCAACGGGATGGACAATCCCCTCGGCGTACTTAAGAGTGGCATGGCCGGGACACTCGATATCCCTGGCTTCAACTACCGCCCCTTCCTCTACGACAGCGCACATAAGGTCCTCCCACAGGGCTTCCTTCTCGGGACAGAGACCTGCTCTACGGTGAGTAGCCGTGGGGTATATAAGTTCCCCGTCGAACGTAAGTCGATGGCAAAGTACCCCGATCATCAGTCTTCGGGCTACGATGTCGAGCACTGTGGCTGGAGTAACCTCCCCGAAGATGACTTCATCCGTCAGGAAGACCGTGACTGGAGCATGGGAGAGTTCATCTGGACGGGTATCGATTACCTAGGTGAGCCTACGCCTTACTATAGTGATTGGCCCAGCCACTCCTCCCTCTTCGGCGCTGTCGACCTAGCTGGCCTACCGAAAGACCGCTTCTACCTCTACCGAAGCCATTGGAATAAGGAGGCAGAGACGCTCCATACGCTCCCACACTGGACGTGGCCAGGACGAGAAGGGCAGGTAACCCCCATCTTTGTCTATACGAACTACCCCGAAGCGGAAGTCTTCATCAACGGCAAGAGCCAAGGTCGTCAGAAGAAAGACCTCTCGATCCAGATCGCCGACACCGAGAACGATGAAAGTCGCAAGGCCTTCACTCGCCAGAAGCGCTATCGTCTCATGTGGATGAATACCGTCTACGAGCCAGGAGAAGTCAAGGTCATCGCCTACGACGCACAGGGGAAGCCTGCTGCGACACAGATCCTTCGCACCGCTGGGAAGCCACATCACCTCGAGCTAACGGCTGACAGAGAGACGATCAAGGCAGACGGTAAGGACATCGCCTTCGTTTCCGTTCGCGTCGTAGACAAGGACGGTAACCTCATCCCCGACGATGCTCGCCTGCTGAACTTCTCTGTCCGTGGTGCTGGATCGTTCCGTGCTGCTGCCTCGGGCAACCCAGCTTCGCTCGATGCCTTCCACCTCCCCCGCCACCATGCCTTCAGTGGTCAGCTCGTCGCACTCCTACAGGCAGGCGAGCAGAGCGGTACGGCCGAGCTGACGGTCACAGCTAAGGGACTCCCCGCAGCTAAGATTCGTATCCAGGTGAAGTAGACCATGGGTGACTCTCTCACCTTCATTCACCACATCCTCGAGCTACAAGAGGTGCATCGGACGACTAGCCCCGATCGCATTCTCTTGGGCAAAGGGGGGCTCAACCCCGAGGAGCGCACGGCACTTGCCCGTCAGCTCTCTCACGCTAAGCCCCTAGCAAAGAAACTCCCCAGCTGGTCTTCGGCTGGGGTTTTTCTTCCCTCTAGCCTAGCGCTCGAGCAATGCTCCAGCGAGCAAGCTGCACGCTACAAGGCTCGCTTTGCGACCTCCTCGGACATCGTCCTTGACCTTACGGGTGGCTTAGGCGTAGACTTCTGGGCGCTAGCCTCCGTATCTCGGGCAGGGATCTACTGCGAGCGTCAGGCAGAGCTCGTCGAAGCGGCTAGACACAACCTCCCTCGCCTCCTCCCCGACAAGCCCTTGACACTCCTCGAGGGGCAGTCTCTCGAGCTACTCCCCGAGCTTATCCGCACCTACCAGCCGACGCTTCTCTTCGTCGATCCTGCCCGCCGTGAGGGAAACGACCAGCACAAGCGAGTCTATGCTATCGAGGACTGCGAGCCCAACCTACACCTCCTTCTCCCCGAGCTCTACCAGCTCTACGAGCAGGCTCGGCTTCCCTTCCCCCGACTCCTGGTGAAGCTCTCCCCGATGCTTGACCCCGTGCACACCCTACGTACGATCTCGGGCATCCATGAGCTACACTTCACCTCTGTCCGAGGCGAAGTCAAGGATCTCCTCTTAGCTATTGATGTGGCGAAAGCCAAGGAGGATCCTCGCCCCGAAGAGGTGACCTTGGTCGCTAGCGAACTCACCGCTCAGGGCGAAGAGCTCCGTGTCTCCTTCCCCCAGGCACTTGCTCTCGAGGGCAAGCTCTCCATAGCTTGTGCCGAGGAAGTCGGAGCCTACCTCTTCGAGCCACAGGCCTCCCTGATGAAGACCGGACTCTTCCACTCCATCGCCCACCGGCTCGGGATGCGACCGCTCCATGCCAATAGTCACCTCTACACGGGCGATCAGCTCCCACAAGAGGTACTTCCAGGACGTCTCTTCCGTGTCGAAGCGGTACATCCCTTCTCCTCTTCCGCCCTCAAAAAGCTAGGCAAGGAGCTACCTCCAGCCCAGATCACCTGCCGGAACTTCCCCCTCTCCCCCGAAGCTCTACGGTCGAAGCTCCGCCTAAGCGAGAGCAGTGAGCATACACTCTTCGGCACTCGGCTCGTCGATGACCAAGCGATGCTCTTGCTCTGCCAGCGGATTACTTGGCCTCACGAAGCAGAGCAGTAGGCCTCCCCCCAACCTTCCCCTGCATGAATCCTGCCCTCAGCCAATGCTAAGGGCAGGATTCTTTTTCGTAACCCACGACCTTTGTCTCGAGAAACATCAACCTTTACTCCAGCTAAGCTCTACCTTTCCCGACCCCAAGGTCTACCTTTGATAACCACTTGATCTAGCTCGCCTCGCAGAGCGTCTAACCTCGGGGGTAAGTCACACGCCTTGACCGACCTTACTAAGCCTACCTCAATAAATTACACTACCTTTGTAGGCGAAGAATTGCCCTTAGAGCTATGACGTCCAAGCAATATACCATCCCTGAGATCCTCTCCAGAGAGATCCAAGCCCTACAAGCGATCCCCGAGACCAACGACTACGAGGCGGCTATCCAGCTTATCCTCGAGCGGGTCCATCGACAAGGGGGACGCCTCATCACCTCGGGCATGGGCAAGGCTGGACAAATAGCTCACAACATCGCTACGACCTTCAGCTCCACCGGGACGCCTGCCTATTTCCTCCATCCCAGCGAAGCTCAGCACGGCGACCTCGGGATGGTGTGCGAGGGAGACCTGATGCTTCTGATCAGTAATTCGGGTAAGACGCGCGAAGTCCTCGAGCTCATCGAGCTGACAAGGCGGATGTACCCCGAGTTTCCCTTTATCTTGATCACAGGGAACGTCCAGAGTCCGCTAGCCGAACTCGTAGATGTCTGCCTCTCGACAGGTAACCCCGCTGAGGTTTGCCCTCTCGGGATGACCCCGACGACCAGCACCACAGTGATGACCGTCCTAGGTGACCTGCTCGTCGTCAGTGTGATGCAGCGTATAGGCTTTAGCTTAGAGCAGTATTCACTACGCCACCATGGTGGCTATCTAGGGGATAAGAGTCGCCGACTCTCTACCCCTCTGGACAAGTAGCTCTAGGGCTACACAGACCCTCCTATGATCGGCTCGGGAGAGCTCTCTATGCTAGGAGGAATTCACTTTTGGGTATGCCCTCGTGGAGTTAGGATCATGGACTTCGTCACGGGCATAGCTTAGCCTCCCCAGCCCTAGGATGGGTGGGAGGATCATATTTATTATCGTTCAGCAATGACCTTTGACGAACTTGGGGTGTCCGCCCCGATCTGCCGAGCCATCACGGAGCTTGGCTACCAGCAGCCTATGCCTGTACAGGAGGCTGTCATACCTTATCTCCTCGGAGAGCCTATCGATCTCATCGCCTTGGCACAGACCGGCACGGGTAAGACCGCAGCTTTCGGTCTCCCACTCCTACAGAATGTCGCCAAGAGCCTGGAGGAAGTCCCTGCGACGGGCACCCCTCGTGCCCTCGTCCTCTGCCCTACCCGTGAGCTATGCCTACAGATCGCCGACGATCTCACAGCTTATAGCAAGTACCTTCCCTCGGTGCGTATCCTACCAGTGTATGGGGGTTCATCCATCGAAGCTCAGATCCGCACCCTACGTCGTGGAGTCGAAGTGATCGTCGCCACACCTGGTCGTCTGATCGACCTCATGGAGCGTGGGGCAGCGAGCCTAGAGAGTATCAGCACAGTCGTCCTAGACGAAGCCGATGAGATGCTCACGATGGGCTTCTCAGAGAGCCTACAGACCATCCTCAGCCAAGTACCCGAGGAGCGCCACCTGCTACTCTTCTCCGCCACGATGCCCAAGGAGATCAGCTCCATCGCCTCCTCCTACATGCACAAGCCCAAGGAGATCATCGTCGGCACGAAGAACGAAGGCAACAAAAACATCCGCCACTTCTACTACGTCGTCTCAGCTAAGCACAAGTATCTTGCGCTCAAACGTATCGCAGACTACTACCCCGATATCTACGGGATCATCTTCTGCCGCACACGTAAGGAGACCCAGGAGATCGCAGACCAGCTCATCCGTGACGGCTACAACGCTGATGCCCTCCATGGAGAGCTATCTCAAGCACAGCGTGACTATGTGATGCAGAAGTTCCGCATACGCAATCTTCAGCTCCTCGTCGCAACCGACGTGGCAGCACGAGGCTTGGATGTGAACGATCTCACCCACGTCATCCACTACGGACTGCCTGACGATGTCGAGAACTACACCCACCGTAGTGGCCGTACCGCCCGTGCTGGGAAGATGGGGATCTCTATCGCTATCTGCCATAGCCGTGAGCGTGGACGCCTCAAAGACATCGAGCGGATCTCCCATGCTACGATCGAGCGCAAGCATTTGCCCTCCGGTAGTGAGATTTGCCAGAAGCAACTCTTCCACTTGGCTGACCGTATCGAGCGCGTCGAGCTGACGGAGGATGCGACACTTGATGCCGTCCTTCCCGAATTGGCACGCAAGCTCGACTGGATCGACCGCGAAGAGCTCGTCAAACGTGTGATGCTCCTCGAGTTCCGCCGTATGCTCGACTACTATGAGAGCGAGGATGCTATCGAAGAGGCTGACGATAAGGGAAGATTGCCCTACGAAGGCCAGGAAAAGAAGCGGGATAAACGCAACGCCGTCGCAGAGGAGGGGATGAAACGCCTCTTCATTAACTTCGGCAAGCTCGACCATATGTACCCCAACAAGCTGATCGAGCTGGTAAATAAGTGTGTCCCTGGCCGAGTGAAGATCGGTAAGATCGATCTGCTCCCTCGCTTCGCCTTCTTCGAAGTAGAGGAGGCTGATGCCCGAGAGGTCATCGAGTCAATGAGTAGCTACGAGGTCGATGGCCGACGTATCGCTGTCGATTACGCAGATGCCGTAGGTACAGGAGGCGAAGGAAAGAAGGAGCGTCGCTTCCAAGGTAAGCCTCGCCGTGACTTCTCACCACGCGAAGGCAAGAGCAAGCGGAGCTTTGACCGCCGTGAAGACGGAGCTTTCGATAAATATAAAGGGAAGAAAAAGAAGCGCTGGTAAGCCCTCGCCCTACCTTTCCTAGATCTCGTAACGCCATTACCTATATGAATAAGGTAGTGGCGTTACCTCTTTCTACATCTTTTTGTTTATCTGCATAATTGTGTAACTTTGCCCCCACGACCTAAGGCACGTTGCCTAGGTCCTAGCTTAAGAAAAGATCATTATGAAGAAGCTATTTATTGCTGCCTTCGCTCTCGTAGCAGGCACGCTGGCTGCTCAGGCGCAGTCCATTCATCCCCGTGTCGAAGTCGCTGGTAACTTCGCTCGTATGCAGGTCAAGGGTCCAGACGGCTCTACCGCCGAAGGCCTTAAGGTTCGCCCAGGTTTCCGTGCAAGCGTCGCAGCAGAAGTAGACCTCGCATCTGGTGTCTACCTTGCTCCAGGTATCACCTTCCGCCAGGAAGGCGTTAAGTCTGAAGGCGTATCTACGGGCCTCAACTACATCGCTGTACCAGTAAACCTCGGTATCCGCGTTGGCCTAACCGATGCTATCGCAGTATCTGTCGAGGCTGGTCCTACCTTCGCTTACGGTCTCTCTTCGACCTCTAGTGTCAAGGATGCAGTCGATGCTTTCAAGAGCGGTGGCCTCAAGCGCTTCGATGCAGGTATCAATGCTTCTGCAGCTATCGAATATAGCAAGGCTTACCTCCGTGTAGGTACCGATCTCGGTATGGTTAACACGCTTAAGGAAGCTGTCCAGAAGGCTAGCAGCAAGAACGCATCCTTCTTTGTCGGTGTCGGCTACCGCTTCTAAGTCAAGGTAATACCGCACTAGACCTAGGGACGAGTCTCATCTTGTCCTAAGTTTTATCCCCACAGCCAAGCATTTGGCTGTGGGGATAGCTTTTTGACGTATCTTTGCGAAAAACTAAACTGAATCACCAAACAACGACTTCATCCTATGCAAGATATGAAGGGCATCATCAGCCAGTTCATCCCTGCTGACCAGATCGGACAGGTACAAGCTTTCGGCAACGGCCACATCAATGACACCTATGCGGTCTCTGACCTCTCAGGCGAGCGTCGCTGGATCCTGCAGCGAGTCAATCACCATGTCTTCCCTCGGATCGAGACCCTACAGCGTAATGTAGCCATCGTCTCTGAGACCCTACGCAATCGTTTGGTAGCAGAAGGTGATCCCGAAGCAGACCGTAAGTACCTGCACTTCTATCCTTGCCTAGACAACCCTGAGAAGAACTACTACTTCGATGGAGAGAACTACTGGCGTGTCTGTCGCTTTATCCCCGAGAGCATGAGCATGAGCGAGCTAACTCCAGCCGCAGCACGCCACGCAGGAGAAGCCTTTGGTAAGTTCGAGGAAGTCCTCTCCGTCATCCCTGAGGGGGTCCTAGGTGAGACGATCGAGGACTTCCATAGCATGCCCTTCCGTCTCCGCCAGCTCCGTGAAGCCGTCGCCGAAGATAAGGCAGGGCGTGTAGCCGAGGTACAAGACATCCTCGACGAGATCGAGAGCCGTGCCGAAGCGATGCTTATCCAAGAAGAGCTCTACAAGCAGGGTAAGCTCCCCAAGCGCACCATCCACTGCGATACGAAGGTAGATAACGTCCTCTTCGACAAGAGTGGTACCGTCCTCTGCGTCGTAGACTGGGATACGGTGATGCCCGGCTTCATCCTAAGTGATGTCGGGGACTTTATTCGCACGGGGGTAAACTTCGCCCCAGAGGACGAACCCGATCTAACGAAGATCGGCGTCAACATGGAGATCTACCGAGCATTCGTCGAAGGCTATCTCTCTTCTGCAGGTAAGTTCCTCAACTCCACAGAGCGTAGTCTCATCGCTTACGGTGGTCGCCTGATGACCTACATGCAGACAGTACGCTTCCTGGCAGACTACCTCAATGGGGATACCTACTTCAAGATCCACAAGCCCGATCACAACCTACAGCGCACACGTGCACAGCTTCGCTATCTCCAGTGCCTCGAAGAGAAGGCCACTGAGATGGAGGCACTGCTTGCCTAAAGCGTAAGACATATACCAGGCTAACAAGCCGTCCAGCCTTTCCCTCGTGGGAGGCTGGACGGCTTTCTTATATCCTCACGCTCCCTATCTAAAGCACCTTTTGGCATCTTCACCTGCTCTAATCAGGGAGCTAAGTGAGAGAAGAAAAATCATTATTCTAGGCGAAAGAGTAGTGATTTATTTGGTGGATTGGAATATACTACGTATCTTTGCAGGCGAAAAAGGGTAAAAATGATGCCCACGCTTATATGGCTCCGTAGCTCAACTGAATAGAGCATCTGACTACGGATCAGAAGGTTACAGGTTTGAATCCTGTCGGGATCACGCAGAGACGCCCCATAATGGCTAGCCATTATGGGGCGTCCGCTATTTGTATAGTCGTGCGTGGAGCGATACCTGCATTAGCCTTAGCCTCTCGACCAAGAAGCCAACATCTGCTATTTACACACCTAGGAATAGGGATTATCGGCTATTTGGTTAGCCCTCAATAGCCAAGGCAACGTGATCCATGCGCGTGGTCGGGGACTGGACTAGCCTGCATTGGCTTTGGCATTTCAGTAGCCCTGCCAATGTCTAGTATTTATGCCGTCGAGGATAAAAAGAGTTGTATGCCCCCCTGAAGGCGCACTTTCATAGGTCTACTCTTCACGACAGTTTGCAGAGAGTACCTGCTGGAGGTAGTCCTGGGGAAGGCGCACTTTCATAGGTCCACACTTCACGGCAGGGGCTCAGCCCCCAATAGCGAGGGCTAGATCCGAGCCTACCGCAGAGCCTGCCCCCTACTCCTGAACAAGGAGACCGGGATGCTGAGAGAGCCTTTGGGCAAAGGCCGCCTCGGCCTCGGGGGAGTCGATCTCGTCAATATCAAAGATATGCCGAGCCTGCATATAGATCGGCTCACGTAGCTCAAGGGTACGCTGAGTGAACTCCAGGAGCTCCGCTCCACTCTTGTCTCGTATGGTCGGACGAGTGCGCTTGCAGAGCTCGAGCCGTGCAGCTAAGACTTCGGGAGAGGAACGAAAGTAGACCGTCTCGCCCGCCTGGCATAGGAGCTCCATCATATCTAGGTGACAGGGCAGACCTCCCCCAGTGGCAAAGACCGTATCGCCCATGCTCATGAGCTCCTGCATGACGACACGCTCCCTGCGCCTAAAGACCTCCTCACCCTCTCGTGCAAACATATCGACGACACGCTGCCTAAAGCGTGTCTCGATGAACGTATCCGTATCTATGAAGCGTAGCTGTAGGCACTCGGCGAGACGACGGCCGATGGTACTCTTCCCAGAGCCCATGAAGCCAACGAGGAATATAGGTCGGTACATAGTATAGGGTGAGGGCGAGGACTTACTTCTTGTCGGGGTAAGCGATACGAGCGTGATACATCGTCTTGAGCTTGAGGTAGAAGACCATCTTGATCTCCTTAATGTCTCGGAAGGTCAGCGGTGTATCGTTCAGTAGCCCTTCGGAGACAATCCCATCGACGATCTTGTCGATCAGCGCACGGATGCCCTCCTCGGTGTATTGGCTTAGGCTACGGCTGGCAGCCTCGACACTATCGGCGAGCATGAGGATCCCCATCTCCTTGGTATAGGGGTTGGGGCCTGGGTAGGTGAAGGGCTCTGGATCGACCTGCTCCCCTGGGTGCTCGTTGCAGTAGGAATTGTAGAAGTAGCGTGTCGTACTGCGCCCATGATGCGTACGGATGAACTCGATGACCTGATCGGGCAAGCCGTGCTTCTGCGCTAGCGCTACCCCATCATGCACGTGCTGGATGATGATACGGGCACTCTCCTTATAGTTCAGGAAGGCATGGGGGCTATTGGTCGGTGCATTCTCGGTAAAGTACTCGGGGTGCAGCATCTTGCCTATGTCGTGGTAGAGCGCACCCGTACGGATCAGCTGGGGATCTGCACCGATCTTGGTAGCTGCGGCAGTAGCGAGGATCGACACCTGGTAGGAGTGCTGGAAGGTACCCGGGGCTACCTCAGAGAGCTCCTTGAGCAGAGGAGTAGCCATATCACTAAGCTCCACCAAGCGAACATTGGAGACATAGCCAAAGAGCTTCTCCACGATAAAGGCTAGGATGTAGGTGAACATGAGGAAGATCAGGTTCACCCCATAGAAGAGCAGGGAAATCCAGTACGAGGGGAGGATCTGCCCCTCTCGTATCCACTCGATGATCATCGACGAGCCTATATAGGCCGTATAGACAGCGAAGGCCGCACGGATCAGCTGACCACGAGAGTTCAGACTCTGGAGCGTAAAGACCGCCACGAAGCCTACAACGAGCTGGACAAAGAGGAACGGCAAAGGCTCGGGCACGAAATACGCTGCGACCAAGATCGTCACGAGGTAACTCGTCAGAGCCAGATGGCTATCGAAGAAGATGCGCAGCAGTAGCACCAGCATCACATATGGGATCACCTCCAGCGGATACCACTCACTGCTGACCTGTAGCTCCGTCAGTGCGATGAAGGCGAGCATGACGGAGAAGAGCAGGAGGATATTGCGCCCCTGCACGCACAGAGCTCTATTGAAGAGCATGAGGTACACCCCGAGAATGGCGAAGAGGAGTGCCACGTAGAGGAAGAGCCCGAGGTTCAGTACTGACTGCGTCTCCCCGCCTGCACGATGGATCTGCTCCATGCGTAGCGAGCGGAGCACATTGTATATATAGGGAGTGACGATCTCGCCCTTGTCGATGATACGCTCGCCCTGCTGCACCATACCGGTAGAGGTGGAGAGCCCAGAGAGGGCATCGGCTAGGAGCTTATCGGTGTAGTCCTTGTCATAGCGGACATTAGGCTCGAGGTAGGAGGAGACGTCCATCTTCTGGAGCTCCTCTCGGCTAAGACCCTTTGCCTCGGCATGGTCAAAGGCTTGGTCGTAGACCTCCTTGAGGCTATAGAAGCGAGTCAGTGGGGCACGTGACAGGACATTATTCGCCCCGAGGAGGTTGAGCTCTAAGCGGCCCTCAGAGCGGAGCTTAGAAATCTCGGAGGCCTCGACGATACCGATATTGTAGCTATTGCGCAGCACCTCTTGGAGATAGAGGTAGTAGGCACGAGGGACGGTCTGGATGAACTCCTTGGTGTAGCGGTCATGCAGCTTATTGAGCATCCGAGGGAGCATTTCGCTGTCGAGCGTATAGACAGGTAGTGCCTCCTGACGGATGCTATCCTGCTCCATACGCATCTGCTCATCGGACTTGTATATGGGGAAGTCGTACGGCGCCGTAACCAGCTCATACGCCCAAGGCTTACCACTGCTGAACTGATACTGGAAGCTCCTATTGCGAGGGGCAAGGAGCATCACGACCAAGGCAGCGAAGGCAAGGGCAATGAAGGTCTTCAGCCACAAGCTCTGGAGAATCCGTCCAAATGGTATCTTGTACATAGCCTATGTATCTTATAATCTATTGAGATAAACAAAGATAAGCAAAAGACACCAAGCACACATGCCCGCAACCTCGCCTACAGCCCTCGGGGCAAGGGCAGAGTCGAGCCTACGGCATCCCGAGCTAGAGTCCCAACGGGAGTATTCCTCGGGGAACGGGCAGAGGCAGGGGGAGATGATGCCAAGGGGACGACCCTTTGGGGCGAGGATAAATTCACTATCTTTGCAGGCAACTAGCGGGGATACCCTCCCCACAAGGCTAGGTACGGGCCCTCGTAGTTCAACGGATAGAACAAGAATTTCCTAAATTTTAGATAGCAGTTCGATTCTGCTCGGGGGTACAGCAAGGCGACAGCACGCACGAGTCTTAGGCTCATGCGTGCTGTCGCCGTTTATCAAGGTTTGGTCACGAAGTAAGGTGAACTCCCCTACCCTCGGAGAGTCCGCAAGTATAGCCTCACGAAGTGAAGCTATCCGCCACAATACAAAAGACCCGAGCGAAGGTGTGCCAGTGTGGCACGAGCCCTTCGCTCGGGTCTTGTCTGTCTATGCAGGTGGGACTATTCGTCCGCTGAATGTTCGTCGGCCTTAGCTGCAGAGGCGAGCTCACGCTGACGTGCGACAGCCTCCTCGTAGCTCATAGGACGAGAGGGGCGAGGAACAGAGACTGCTGCACTCGGACGCTCGTCAGTCGGGGGTGTGGGCTGGGCCGTAGCGGGACGCTGGGGCTGAGCCTGCTGAGGTTCACGAGCAGACTCGGCACTCTGCTGAGACTGAGCCTGACGCTCCTCATGAGACTCTCTGCGCTCAGAGGGAGAGGTAGAGTTCTCCGTAGAGGAGGTATGCCCCTCGGGGCGAGGACGACGTACCTGCCCCTCGTGCTGCGCCTGAGTGCTGGATGAGGGATTAGCCGTAGGACGAGGCTGGGCGGGCTGAGCCTGCTCCGATGGAGCTACTGATGAGGACTGCTGGCTCTGCCCCATAGCAGAGGACTGAGAGGAGCTCTGCTGGGCGGGACGCTGCTCTCTACCCTCGGCTATGCGCTCGGGACGAGGACGACGCTCCCCCTGCTCACGCTGGGGATTAGGGGTGGAGGACTGCTGGGGAGCACCTTCGCTGGAGCGGGACTGGTTGTCGCCATTCCCGTTACGCTCGGGGCGAGGGCGACGTTCGCCCTGTTCACGTGCCCCAGCTTGGTTGGGGGTAGAGGAGTTGGGCTGGTTGCCTTGATTGGGGCGGTGTCCCTGGGGCTGACGCTGCTGTCCACCCCGACCATTCTCCTGATTACCTCGGCCTGCATCCTGTGCGCCACGAGCATTGTCTTGGCCACCACGAGGATTGTCATTGCCACTGCGGTTGGAGTCTCGGCCACCTTCGTCTCGGCGAGGACGCTCCTTACCCTCCTGAGGTCCACGGGCGGAGGACACGGGGAGAGGGAGGTTGCTAGAGGACTGGGGCTGTTGCTGTCGCTGTGCACCTTGGGACGTAGAGGAGGAAGAGGAGGTATCTTGCTCCTTGTCACGGTTCTTATCCTTGCCCTTCTTCTTATTCTTGCTCTTGGATTTTTCTCTCTGCAGAGCCTCATCGTCAGGGCGACGGCGCAGGGAGGGAGCTATCTCCTTCTTGAGGGAGCGGAGGTTGAGATTCAGAGCCTCGACTGATATTTGGATCTCCCAGATACATAGGCAGAGCGATAGGGCTAGCAAGACCATGCCTAGGCCAAAGACCCAGCCCCCGAGGAGGTTCCACTCTAGGTAATAGAAGAACATCGCAGCCAAGCAGACCAGTAGGCTACTCACACCTAGGATCTGCATGGCACGGATGAGGTTGAGGCGACGATAGAGGTTGTCGATCTGCGCCAGAGAGGTTGCTTCGCCCTCGGGGTTGCTCTCATACTTCTCCTTGAGGTTGCGCACAATGGAGGCGTAGGAAAGGAAGCGGTTGGTATAGGCCAGCAGGATCAGCGAGATGGCCGAGAAGAGGAGCGAGGGAGTCGTTAGATTAAGCTCGTTCATACTGATGAATGAGTAAGCGTGATGGTGAATGAATCTAATAGCGTGGAGCAAGACGCTCATGCAGCCTGCGATGTAGGATCGAGACCAGCATGTGCTTGACCACGGTGAGGTCTACTTCGTGCCCGACCTCTTGGGCGATAGAGGCGACCTTGCCCTGCTTGAATCCACAAGGATTGATGAGCTGGAAGGGGGATAGGTCGTTGTTTACGTTGAGAGCAAAGCCGTGCATCGTGACGAAGCGACTACTCTTGACACCAATCGCACAGATCTTGCGCTCATGAGCGGGGTCACCGACATCGAGCCATACACCTGTAGCCCCATCCTTGAGCCCAGCCTCTATGCGATAGAAGCGTAGGAGCTCGATGACAGACTGCTCAAGGAGCTCAATGTAAGCCTTGAGGCCTAGGTGGAAGCGCTCGAGATCTAGGATCGGGTAGCCCGTGAGCTGTCCGGGACCGTGGTAGGTCACATCCCCGCCCCGCTCGACCTCGTAGAAGTCATAGCCCTGCTCACGAAGGAAGTCGGGGCTCATCAAGACGTTGGCGGAGTCGGCATGCTTCCCCATCGTGAAGACGGGATTGTGCTCACAGAAGAGTAGGTAGCTCTCGGTAGGACGCCCCTCATGCTTGGCTTCGAGCTGTGCAGCGAAGAGGTCACGCTGTAGCTCCCAAGCCTCGGCATAGGCTATGCGTCCGAGGTCTCGGTAGACAAACGGCTCTTCGTAGGGCTCTAGTGGGGTCTCCTGCACACTCCCATCTGTGATCGTAATGCACTGACCATCGTAGCCAGGCTGGAGGTCAGAGGGGAGGAGAGAGAGGAGCTGATGATGCAGAGGTGCGTGATGCGAGAGGTGGGTCAGCAGGGTCAGCTGCGGGCGATGAGGGAGGTGCGAGAGGTGCTCCTGCACATCCAGCACTGACTGGTGACTCGGGTGAGGACGCTGATAGCGTAGAGCGTTGATGACGAGGAGCTGTGTGCCCTCTACCTTCGCCCATTCCTCGGGAGAGATCGCCTTCATATCTGTGATGTAGGTAAGCCCCCCGATACGATAACCTACTATGGGGAGGGAACCATGATCAAGGAAGATCGGAGTGATCGTCTCCCCAAAGAGTTCAAAGGGAGCATCTGCCCCTTCGCCGATCGGGCGAAGGACAAGACGAGGAGTACCTGGATAAGGATTCGGACCGAAAGCATAGTGCATGCGGGTATACACCGACTCCAGCACACGCTCCTGACCATAGATCGGCAGCTCCTGACGCCAAGCGATCGTACGGACGTCATCTAGCCCAAAGGTATGGTCGTAGTGCTCATGGGTCAGTAGAATGGCGTCTATACGATCCAGCCTCAGGGCGACAGCCTGCTCGTGGAAGTCTGGACCACAATCTATGAGGATACGTCGCCCAGAGTCCGTGATAACAAGGGCGGAGGTGCGTAGGCGACGATCTCGGGGATCATCGCTGTGACAGGCAGGACAGCCACATCCCACCTCGGGGACACCTGTACTCGTACCTGTACCTAGGAGAATAACCTTCATCGCTTAGGGAGGGGTATGGAAGCCTTTTGATCTGGTGGTCGTGCACCTCGTCAAGGCTACCCCATACACAGAGGGGATTGATTGTTTAACTAAATGGAAAGATCCAAGAGGGACAAAGAGCCCCGTAGGCTACACGATATAGCGCACCTCAGGCTCTAGGTGTATCCCGAAGCGTGCCTGCACCTGCTGCTGGATATACTCAGCTAGGTTAGCGATATCCTGCCCAGTGGCTTGCCCATCGGCATTGATGAGCACGAGGGCTTGACGCTCATATACCCCAGCATGGCCTAGGCGATAGCCTTTGAGTCCACAGGTATCGATGAGCCAGCCTGCTGGCACCTTCACTCGTCCATCTGGCTGGGGATAGTGAGGGGCATTGGGATACTGCTCACGTAGTGCCTCGAAGACCGAAGCCTCCACGACGGGGTTCATAAAGAAGCTCCCTGCACTACCGATCACCTTAGGATCGGGGAGCTTGGCCTCTCGTATCGAGATGACCTCCCGACGTATGTCCGCAGGTGTGGGGGTGGCGTAGCGCTGTGTGATCCGCTCCCTCAGGTCGGCATAGTCTAGCTGTAGGCCAGGCTTCTTGTCTAGTCTGAGGTGTACGTGTGTGATGATGTAATCTTCGTAGCCAGGCTCCTTGAAGATACTATGGCGGTAGGCGTAGGCGCACTCATCGACAGAGAAGACACGCTCCTCAGCTGTGCGTCGGTGGAAGGTATGGACAGCTTGTATTCTCTGACAGATCTCTACCCCATAGGCTCCGATATTCTGTATCGCAGCCGCCCCGACTTGACCTGGGATCAAGGAGAGATTCTCAACGCCCCCCAGCCCTAGATCGGTCATCTGCTGGACGAAGTCATCCCAGTGGACACCTGAGCCAACGAGGTAACCTACATGCGAATCATCCTCTCCTAGGAGCTCGATAGTCTTGAGCTCCGAGAAGAGGATGATCCCATGAAAGTTGGTAAGGAAGAGCAGGTTGCTCCCCTCGCCGATGGTGACACAGCGGCACTCTTGGAAGTACTCGTCCCGTGCTAGTAGGTGCAGATCCTCCAGGCTCCGATAAGAGATGAACCAATCAGCTTGGGCATCGATACCAAAGGTATTATGCTTACGGAGCGAATAGTTCTGCTTTATCTCCATAGATATGGTGCTCGTGCGGGCGTCCTAGTACTAGAGGTCGTTCTCTAGGAGCCAAGCATCCTTGAAGTCGGGAGCGAAGCGTGAGCGGATAGCATCACGGCTAGCGACGGCTTCATCGCGTGTGTCATAGCTAGCTACGATGACACGTAGCATACCGGCATCGTTGGTGGCTAGGACGGCATTATAGCCCTGTCCCTCCATACGATCCTTGAGGCTACGTGCATTCGTGGGGTTCTGAAAGCTCCCGACGACTACACTGAAGCGCTTGAGGCGGGTAGCGTCCTCACCAGAATAGGTGGAGACACGCTCCTTACGGACGGTGACAGGTGCAGCAGTGCTGGCTGCTGGTGCTTCGTACTGGGCAGCAGGCTTGGTGTCTTGAGTGGCGACCTCACGCTGCTTAGCCTGCTCGTAGGCCTTTCTATAGGCACTCTGCTTGGCCTTACAAGAACTCAGAGAGACAAGTGAGATAAGAGCCAAGGAGGCAAAGATGACTTTCTTCATAATTCAAACTTCGATTATGTGGTGACACAATATGCAAAAGTACTGATGTACAAAGGTAACAAATAAATAAAACTATACCTTCCTCTTAAGAAGATGCTCTTCCAGGAGCTCCCACACATAGAAGAGATCCTTACGTGCAAAGGTATAGAGTAAGACCAGATAAGCGGCTCCCATGACGATCCCGCCGATAGCTAGACGCAGGAAGTCGGCGAGCCCCGAGGTTAGATAGGTATCCACACCCCAGACCGCCAGCCCTGACACACCGCTCATCAGGAAGAAGGGCAGTAGCTCGATGAGCTGCCTCCAGATCGTGTACTGGATGAAGCGTCCAGAGTAATAGCTATTGATGAAGAGGAAGATCACCTGACAGATCACCTGACTCCATAGCAGACCTTGTATACCCCAGTAGTCACGGAAGACCAAGGCAATAACCGTCGCTGCTACCCCGATCACCCTACGTGTAATATCTAGTCGCAGGAAGAGGTCACTACGCCCCTTGGTGAGCAAGATATTTACATTATAGTCATTCAGGGGATAAAGGATACCTGCCAAACAGAGGATCTGGAAGAAGACTGCGGCCTCCATCCACTTCTCGCCAAACAAGAAGTGATACAGCGGGTGTGCGAGCACCATGAGTACGACGATGATGGGAGCGGAGAGCTGTACCAGCAGACGCATCACCTTGCGGTAGCCCGCCTTGAGGAGCTCTAGGTCGTTCTGCACCCGCACGAAGACCGGGTAGGAGACCTTATTTATCGGATCTGCTAGGATCGACACAGGGACGACGTAGAAGTTATTGGCCTGACCATAGAGCCCGAGCGTACGCATCGAGAAGTAGCGACCAATGAAGATCGTGGCGAAATTGTCATAGACAGCCTTTGTCACGTTGGTCAAGGCTATGCGCCAGCCGAAGTCGAAGTGCACCTTGAATCGTTCCTTATCGAAGATCCACTTAGGTCTCCATGTGGAGTAGTTCCACAAGAGCACGGCATTCGTTATAGACGAGGCAAAGGCCATACCCACCAGCGACCAAGGCCCAAAGCCAAGAAGAGCCATAACTACTCCTGTGGCTGCCGAGGTGGCCCCATAGGAGAGCTGCACGAGCATCTGCTTCTTGAACTCCATACGTCGCCAAAGCAGCACCTTCTGCACCGCACTAAAGGCATAGATGATGTTCGGGATCCCATACACCCTAAGTATAGGGCAGAGGATGGGCTTACGGAAGTAGTCGGCCACCCATGGAGCAATGAGGAAGAGGATCAGGTAAAAGACGATACTCGCTCCTAGGTTGTAGTAGAAGACCGTGGAGAGATCTTCCTCCGTGAGGGTCTCCTGTCTCGTAAGCGAGCTACTAAAGCCTGCCTCTGCTAGGGTATAGGAGATCGCAAGGAAGATCCCGAGGGCAGCCACGACGCCGAAGTCATCTGGGGTCAGCAAATGCGCTAGTACAAGCTGTACTACGAAGGTCGTTATCCGCCCCGCAGCCTGTTGTGCTGTAGCCCAGCCAAAGCCCGAAACCGACTTCTTCTTCAGCTCCTGGATGTCCGAAGTTAAGTTACCTAGAGTCTCATCTTGCTTCGCCTTTTCGGCCTCTGTCAGCTCGTGATCTTGCTCCATATATCTATTGCATTTTGCTCATCTTTGGTTATCTACCCCTGCACGGGAAAGAGGGGATGACAAAGCCCAGACTCCTCCTAAGGTGCATATACGATATACGTCGGGGGGATGTACTGCAGAGAGTACAAGTCGCACTGCTATGGTGCGAACACTTCTATCTAGTACCCCAGCCTCTCGGCATAGTCGTCGAGTACCCTACGGGTCTCGTCCAGACGCTCACGTAGCTCTTGGCTCACGCAGACGAGGGGCAGACGTAGACGCTCTGTATCTATGAGCCCCATCAGGTGTAACAACGCCTTGATCCCAGCGGGATTGCCCTCCTGGAAGAGCTGTGTATTCAGCTGGCGCATCGCAGTCTGGATCATATCCGCCTCATTGTATCGCCCATCCATCGCTAAGTGAATCAGACGGGAGGTGAGGCGAGGGTAAGCATTCCCTGCGACAGAGATTACCCCCCGGGCGCCATTCTGAACGAAGGCTACACAGAGAGCATCATCACCTGAGAGGACGACAAAGTCCTCTGGGAGCTCTGACGAGGTAATCTGACCTGCCTGCTGAGGGAAGCCCGAGGCCTCCTTCACCCCTACAATATTATTATGTGCGCGCGCGAGACGCACGACGGTATCAGAGGCCATATTGACCCCGACTCGTGAGGGCACGTTGTAGAGGATCAGCGGGAGTTCACTACGCTGGGCGAGGTAGGAGAAGTGCTGGAAGATCCCTTCCTGAGAGGGCTTGTTGTAGTAGGGCACTACGGAGAGGATACCATCGACTCCATGTGTATCCATAGCCTGGATGCGCTCTCCCGTCTCGATGGTGTCATTCCCTCCGAGTCCGACCACGATCGGACACCTCCCTGCGACCTGATCAACGACTCGCCGAGTGACAGCCTCACGCTCTGGACGGGTCAGACAAGGAGACTCTCCCGTCGTACCATGTACCACGAGGAAGTCCATTGCTTGGTCACACAGCAGGTGCTCAAGCAGTCGCTCTAGACTCTTATAGTCTATCTTGTTATCATCTGTAAAAGGTGTAACGAGGGCAACACCTAGCCCCGTAAAGGGATGCTTGCTCATAAGTCTTCTCTCAGCTATATCCCCTCCTTTGGGAGAGGCAGTGAAGATATTTATTGACAAAGGTAGTGATTTTCATAGCTCTTTCCTTATCCCCCGCCGAGGACTAACGCATGAAATCACTAGAGGGCGAGGACAAAGTGCTCGAGGAACATACACTGAAGTCGGAAACATCTGTAATCTAGGCATCGACATACCAAGCGTACACCTCCTACCTAGGAGGGAAGTGTGTACACGCTTGTACACAATAGTATACACGTGTGTACACATCTGTGTACACACGTGTATACTTCCCCGCTCTAAGTATGTCCTCGGAAGGGCTGTTAGTATGCTCTCTTCAGAGCCTGCCCCGAGGGATCCCTGAGACACCGCTAAAGATCTCTAGAACAAGAAATAACAGCCCCCACAAGCCCCAAAGAGAGCAGAACATATAAAAAGAGATATGCACCAGCCGTGCGACCTGGCCTTACCCTCTTCGCTGGGATTCACCTAGCGCCCCGAGCACGCGGCTCTCCACTCTCCTCCACGAAACACATAGCGGACACGCAATACGCACCCTAGCCGACATTACGTATCCTTGGGTATCGGACATATAATGTTCGCCCCCGTCACCTTACATAGGTAACGGGGGCGAACAAACCATCCCCCAGTAGAGGATATTACACGAAATGGGGGGAGTCAGTATACCAGCTAAAGAGTCCAGCCTAGTGCCACGAGCCGAGATCTCGCTAGGGGCAGTAGGCTCAGCACTCTAGAGGCTCTACTTTTTCTTATGCGATGAGATGGGGAGCTATTCCAATGCCATCTTGACCTTGTCCCGAAGGATTCGAAATATCCTTCGCCCCAAGAAGTATCCATACAGATACTTCGTGTATCGCTGGGAGCCATTGAGGGAGACAGCAGTCAGTAGATTGCCATAGCGGGGGACAGCCTTTCGGTGACCTGTCGCCGTACTATAGATAGAGACACGCATCCCGAGATCCTCGATCCTACGCACATGCCTGTAGAGGTGGTCGGGGAGTTCGCCTGTGACACGTTCTACTGCTAGGCTATAAGCGATAGGCCCCGTGGTGCGTAGCACACCCCATAGCCCCACATCGGTACGAAATGGGCTATAAGAGTCTAGGTTACTCAGTACATCTAGGATCACAGCACGCAGGATAGGGTGCCCAGGGGATGAGATGATAAAGGTCTGAGGGTACTCTCCGTAGGGGAAGCGCGAGCGAGGTAGATCGGGGTAGAAACCATATCCCTTATAGGGACCATCCCCCTCGTTATCCCAGTGGTATAGGATGAAGCGATCTGATGGCAGTAGGGTCTCATCGAGGGGCTTCAGTATCGTAGACTTGATGTCCAGATATATACCACCAATGCTATAAGTAAGCAGATACCGGAGGAAGTCGGCCTGCGCTGCTCGATACATCGGTGAGATCATTCGGAAGTAGCGCAGTATCTCCTTGTTGTAGTACTTTAGGATAAAGGGCTCTACATCCTCATCTCGCCAGAGATGGTACTCCCACTCTGGATTGAGACTCTGGAGATGCTGTATATTGGCCTGCATCTCCTCTGGTAGCAAGTGTGCTGATTTCCCTAAGAATATCTGATGGATATGCTTGGGTATAGGGGTATCGGTGAAGGGAACCTCCGGGAGGATCGCTTCGTAGTTAACTGCTTTTCTGCTCATTGTACGGCTTTGAAATATACAGAGATTATCGAAAGAATATACAGGGAAACACAGCTATCGCCTCATTAGTTCTCAAGACCGGCTAGACAGAGGTTGTACGACCCTCTCTTTCAAGAACAAAGATATACTTTTCTAGGGAAGGAGACACCTAGAGGTACAAGGGGCACCTAGGAGGTGTAGCACTAGTCATCACCACCAGCCCGCGATCCCCTCCTGAGGAGAGCAAGCCCCTACCCTACACATAGTTCTCTGATTGGCTAGCTACAGATAAAGTCGTATCTTTGCGCATCACAATTAAGTAGATTAAATAACAAACATAAACTAAGAACATCTCGTATGTCACTTCAAGAACACCGTGGTCAGGATACCTTAGACGTAATTGACGAAAAGGTAATGCAAGGGGAAAAGTTCTTCGAACGCCACGGCAAGAAGATCATGATCGCCGTCGGGGCAGTCGTCCTTATCGCACTAGCCATCTTCGCCTACATCAAGTTCATCAAGGAGCCCAACAACGCTAAGGCCTCTAGCCAAATGTTCGTTGCCGAAGAGAACTTCATCATGGGTCAGGATAGCCTCGCACTGAAGGGCGTAACGGCTAACCCAGGCTTCGAGGGTATCGCCAAGAATTTCTCTGGCACCGATGCCGCCAACCTCGCCCACGCCTACGCAGGTATCTGCCTCTATGATATGGGACGATACCAGGAGGCTCTTGGTGAGCTCCAGAAGTTCTCGTCTGACGAGAAGCTTGTCTCCCCCTCTATCCAGCGCATGATCGGAGACTGCTACGTACAGCTCGGCAAGCTCGAGGATGCCCTCAAGAGCTACGAGTCTGCAGCCAAGCTCGCCGATAGCGAAGCGATCTCCCCCAGCTGCCTCATCAAGGCCGGCCACGTCTACGAGAAGCTCGGCAAGTACGACCAGGCAGTAGCTGCCTACCAGCAGATCAAGGACAAGTACTACACCTCACCCGAGGCGGAGAGCGTAGAGGCTGACCTCATCCGGGCACGTGCCGCAGGAGGTAAGTAAGGCTCACGCTATACCTTATATATAAGATGTCCACGATCAATCATATCGCCACCCCACACCATAGCGAAGTACCCACAGCCGAAGGGCTGCGCATCGGCATCGCCGTATCCGAGTGGAACAGCAATATCACAGAGCCCCTACTTGAGGGGGCGAAGTCCGTCCTACGTGCCCGAGGAGCCCAGGAGATCACGATCTTCCGTGTCCCTGGAGCCTTTGAGCTCGTGAATGCCTCTGCTCGCCTCCGTGCGCAGGGTGTAGATGCTGTGATCGCTATCGGATGTGTTGTACGGGGTGACACCGCTCACTTCGACTACATCTGTCAAGGGGTGACCTCCGGTATCTCTTCTCTGAACGCTCAGCTGGTCAGTGTAGAGGGAAAAGAGGATCGCTACGTACCCGTAATCTTCGGTGTCCTCACCACTGAGAACATGGCTCAGGCAGAGGAACGTGCAGGGGGTAGACTAGGCAATAAGGGGGCTGAAGCAGCAGAGACTGCACTAAAGATGTGCCGCCCTATTTGCATAATTGAAAAATAGTATCTACCTTTGCAACGCTAAACCAAAAAGGATGGGCAGTTACCAGAGTGGCCAAATGGGGCTGACTGTAACTCAGCTGGCTTACGCCTTCGGTGGTTCGAATCCATCACTGCCCACGAAGTTCTTCCTGACAAAAGGATTGCGGAAGTAGCTCAGTTGATAGAGCATTAGCCTTCCAAGCTAAGGGTCGCGGGTTTGAGCCCCGTCTTCCGCTCATAGATTGGTAGAGCTACTACCCAAGATAACAAAGCGAGGATCTCGGCCGAGATCCTCGCTTTTCTTTTGCTTCCCTCTCTATCCCCAAGATAATAACAGCCTCCTAATCCACCTTCTTAGCTAGAACAATCCCCCCATAGGAGGAGCAATACTCCTACCCCGCCCCCTCGACTAGAGGGCTCGTTAGACTCCAAATAGAACCCTACACCAAAGTCTGATCCTAACCCACGAGGAGCCCTACGGTAGCCACACTACGTATAATGAGCCCAATGGGAGCACTATCCCACACAAAATACGTAAATTTGCATCCTACAATTAGGTAGCACGCCTACCTCATAAGCACAGACATAATAAAGAATTCATATAGGTTTATATCACACGCTATGGAGTTAGCTACGAAGTATAGCCCCGAGGCTGTAGAGAGCCGCTGGTACGAGTACTGGATGAAGCACCGCCTCTTCCACTCAGAGCCTGACCATCGCCCTGCTTACACTGTCGTCATCCCCCCGCCCAACGTAACGGGTGTCCTGCACATGGGACACATGCTGAATAACAGCATCCAAGATATCCTCGTGCGCCGTGCTCGTATGCGGGGCTTCAACGCCTGCTGGGTGCCTGGGACAGACCATGCCTCCATCGCTACGGAGGCTAAGGTAGTAGGCAGACTCGCTGCACAGGGTATACAGAAGCAAGACCTAACCCGCGAGCAGTTCCTAGAGCATGCCTGGGAATGGACTCGAGAGCACGGGGGGATCATCCTCGAGCAGCTCAAGAGACTAGGTGCCTCCTGCGACTGGGAGCGCACGGCCTTCACGATGGACGAGGAGCGTAGCCAGAGCGTCATCGACGTCTTCGTAGAGCTCTATCGCCAGGGGCTAATCTACCGTGGTGTGCGTGTGGTGAACTGGGATCCCAAGGCCCGCACAGCCCTTAGTGACGAGGAAGTCGTCTATCAGGAGCAGCAGGGCAAGCTCTATTACCTGCGCTACTACGTCGAGGGAGAGGATCGCTACGTCGTCGTGGCTACGACCCGCCCCGAGACCATCATGGGGGATACCGCTGTATGTATCAACCCCGAGGATGAGCGCTACCATTTCCTCCGGGGCAAGCGCCTCATCATCCCCCTCGTAGGGCGAGCAGTCCCCGTGATCGAGGACGAATATGTAGATATAGAGTTCGGTACAGGATGCCTCAAGGTCACTCCTGCCCACGACGTCAATGACTATATGCTCGGAGAGAAGCACCAGCTGGAGACGATCGACATCTTCCATGATGACGGTTCGCTCAACGAGCATGGTGGAGTCTATGCAGGGATGGATCGCTTCGAGGTCAGAGAGAAGATCGAGGGTGATCTGGTCGCCGCAGGACTGCTGGAGAAGGTCGAGGCCTACACCAACAAGGTTGGGCACTCCGAGCGCACCTTCGTCCCCATCGAGCCTAAGCTCTCGATGCAGTGGTTCCTCCGTATGGAAGGGCTCGCTGCCCCAGCCCTTGATGCAGTGATGAAGGATGAGGTCCGCCTGCACCCTGCCAAGTTCAAGAACACCTACCGCTACTGGATGGAGAACATCAAGGACTGGTGTATCAGTCGCCAGCTCTGGTGGGGGCACCGCATACCGGCCTACTACCTCCCCGATGGTAGCTTCGTCGTAGCGAGCTCGGACAAGGAAGCGCTCCGCCTAGCACAGCAAAAGGTACCCAGCCTCAGAGCAGAAGACCTGCGCCGTGAGAGTGACTGCCTAGACACTTGGTTCTCCTCTTGGCTCTGGCCTATCACGGTCTTTGCCCCAGCGATGAGCCGAGATGATAAGGAGCTGAGCTATTACTACCCCACCTCAGACCTTGTCACAGGGCCTGATATCCTCTTCTTCTGGGTAGCACGTATGATCATGGCAGGCTATGCCTTCCAGGGGAAGAAGCCCTTCGAGAATGTCTACCTCACGGGGATCGTGCGTGACAACCAAGGACGCAAGATGTCCAAGACCCTCGGGAACTCCCCCGACCCTCTTGACCTAATCGACAAGTACGGTGCTGATGGCGTCCGTATGGGGCTCATCATGAGTGCCCCTGCAGGGAACGACATTCTCTTCGATGAGTCTCTCTGTGAGCAAGGACGCAACTTCTGCAACAAGATCTGGAATGCCTTCCGCCTCGTCAAGGGTTGGACGGCTGATGCCTCCGAGGCTCCCCAGCCCGAGGCCTCCCGCCTCGCCTCCTACTGGATGCGCCAGGTGCTCAGCAAGGCTGCGACCGAGCTGGAGGATCTCTTCTCCAAGTACCGCATCAGCGAAGCCCTTACCCTCGTCTACAAGCTCATCCGCGACGACTTCTCCTCCTACTATCTGGAGCTCATCAAGCCAGCCTATGGCACCCCGATCGATCGTGTGACGTGTGATGAGGCACTTGGCTTCTTTGACGAAGTCCTGCGCATCCTGCACCCCTTCATGCCGTTCATCACGGAGGAACTGTGGCAGAACCTCGCTGAGCGCAAGGAGGGCGAGAGTATCATGAATGCTCAGCAGCGCCCTGCAGAGGCCTTCGACGAGGCCTTCCTCGCCCGCTTCGCTGCTGTACAGGAGCTCATCACCTCGATCCGTAGCCTGCGCACCAGCAAGAACCTTTCCCCTCGTGAGGCACTCACTCTAGAGGCCTCCAAGAGCTACCCCAGCGAGCTAGACGAAGTCCTCATCAAGATGGCTGGACTCTCCGAGATCGACCGTAGTGGCAAGCGTAGCGAGGGTGCTGTAAGCTTCGTCATCGGCACCGACGAGTTCGCTGTACCTATGGCCGCCTACATCAATGTCGAGGAGGAGCTCGCCAAACTCCGTGCTGACCTCGAGTATCAGCAGAAGTTCCTCGCTGGTGTAGAGAAGAAGCTCAGCAACGAGAGCTTCGTCTCCAAGGCTCCAGAGGCGGTCATCGCCCTAGAGCAAAAGAAGAAGGCCGATGCTGAGAGCCGTATCGCCAGCATCGAGCAGAGTATCCGTCAGCTATCCGGCAAGTAGTGAGCCAGACGCACCTCCCCCCCTTCGACAAGGCAGCCTACACTCCTCAGGATCACCCCTACGCCATACACGTAGGTGAGGTGATTGAGGAGAAGGTGCATCGTCGTCTCCCCGCCCCTATCCTGCGTACGCTGGAGCGTGTCATACACCAGCGGGAGATCAACGATATCCTCTATCGGTACAGTCACCTAGAGGGTATGGACTTCCTAGAGGCTCTCGTAGGAGAGTTTCGCCTAGATCTTGACTGGGTACACCCGGAGCGTCTGCCCGAGCATGGGCGGTGCATCTTCGCCAGCAACCATCCTCTAGGGGGTATGGATGGCATAGCCATCTCTTATATGCTGGGACGACACTATGGCGATATACGCTATATGGTCAATGATATGCTCTATCACCTGAAGCCCCTACAGCCTGTCTTCCTGCCCCTCAATAAGCACGGGGCGCAGGGCAAGGAGGCCGTAGCCCTGCTCCAGGAGGCTATGCAGAGTGATGTCCCCATCGGCACCTTCCCCGCAGGCTTCTGCTCACGTGTCTACGATGGCAAGATCCAGGATCAGATATGGCGCAAGACCTTCGTGACGCAGGCCATCCACCACGAGCGTGACATCGTCCCCCTACACTTCGTGGGGCAGAACTCCCGACACTTCTACTGGATATGGCACCTCAAGAATGCCCTACGGATGAAGTTTGACATCGGGACAGCCCTTCTACCCGACGAACTCTTCCGTGCAGCAGGGAAGAGCTTCCGCATCATCGTCGGTGAACCGATTCCCTGGCAGAGCCTGCGTGACAGCGCCCTCCGTCCCGAGGAAGAGGCCGCCCGCATACGAAGTATCTGCTACGCCCTCAGAGATGAGTACGAGCGCAGGAAGAAGTAACACATGTACACCACCCCCATTATCCCCCCTGTTCCCAAGGAGCTAATCCTCGGAGAGCTCACCCCCGATAAGCGTCTACGGCTGACCAACAAGGGGGGCAACGAGATCTATGTCTTCCATGCCTCCTCCGCTCCGAATACGATGCGTGAGATCGGGCGCCTTCGTGAGGAGGCCTTTCGCTTCTACGGCGGGGGGACGGGTAAGGACTGCGATATCGACGACTTCGACACCGACCCGGAGGGCTATGGACAGCTGATCGTCTGGGATCCGAACGAGCAGGCTATCCTTGGGGGCTATCGCTTCATCTTCGGCGATGAGGTACGGCTCGACCCCAGCACGGGTAAGCCCCGCCTAGCTACGGCGGATATGTTTGAGTTCAGCCCGCAGTTCCTCTCCGAGTACCTCCCCTACACCATCGAGCTAGGTCGCTCCTTCGTCTCCCTCCCCTACCAATCGACACGTATGGGAGCCAAGAGCCTCTTTGCCCTAGACAACCTCTGGGACGGTCTCGGCGCCCTCACCGTGCTCTACCCGAAGATGAAGTACTTCTACGGGAAGGTCACCATGTACAAGGACTATGATCGCCATGCTCGCAATCTCATCCTACACTTCCTCCGCCTACACTTCTCCGATCCCGAGGGCTTAGTCACGCCTACCGAACCGCTCCCCATAGAGGTGGACGAGGAGGAGATCCGCACCCTCTTCCCCACTGATGACTTCTCGGCCAACTATCGTGCGCTGAACACCGCCGTGCGTACCCTCGGCTACAACATCCCCCCGCTGGTGAATGCCTACATGGCACTCTCCCCGAAGATGAGGGTCTTCGGCACAGCGATCAACCATGACTTCGGGCTCGTCGAGGAGACCGGTATCCTGATAGCTATCGACACCATCATCCCCGACAAGCGACTCCGCCACATCGAGACCTTCGAGCTCGAGGAGGGACAAAGCGACCTCTTATGGACGAACATCTCAAGACGGGTGCGACTGGTGAAGAACTAGCCTGTCGCTACCTAGAGAGCCTAGGCTACACCATCCACGAGCGCAACTGGCGCTATGGACACCTCGAGATCGACATCATCGCCCAGTGGGGCGGTACACTAGTCATCGCCGAGGTCAAGACACGCTCCTCGGGGAGCTACCTCAGAGCACGGGACAGCGTCACCTCGGACAAGGAGCGCTTCCTCATACGAGCTGCCGACCACTACGTCCGTCAGCGAGCGCTAGAGCTGGAGGTGCGCTACGACCTCCTAGCGATCGACATTGCACCCGATCGCACCTACACCATCGAGCATATCCCCAACGCCTTCTACCCCAACCTCCGCCGAGGCTCCACGCCTCGTCGCAGACGTACCACACCCCACAAATAAGGGTCTTCCACAGATAAGAGTCTTCCCTCTGATGACGGCACTCTCTACCCCCATTACCCTCCCCCCCGCACCGCCTAGCCTATCCTTCGGTGACCTCATCCTAAGCCTAGGCTCTTGCTTCAGCGAGCATATACCCAGCTATCTACGGGATGGGGGGATGGAGACCTTGATCAACCCCTTCGGGACGCAGTACAATCCCCTCTCTATCGCCCGTACCCTGTCCCGCATCCTCGAGGGGAAGCCCTTCGAGAGCGAAGAGCTGATCCAGCATGGAGGGCTCTACCACTCCCTGCTACATCATGGAGCCTTCTCTCGTGTGACGAGCGGGGAGACCTTAGAGGCAATCAATGCCTCGCTCAGCACTGCCCACACCCTGCTCCCAAGGCTTCGCTACCTACTACTCACATGGGGGACGAGCTACGTCTATCATCTACGGGAGACGGGCGAGGTCGTGAGCAACTGCCACAAGCTCCCGGAGAAGCTCTTCACCCGAGAGCGTGTCGATGTCCCCTCCCTCCTCCATATATGGACACCTCTCCTACGGGAGCTCCTAGAGCTACAGCCTAATCTACAGCTCATCCTCACGGTCAGCCCTGTACGTCACCTACGGGACGGAGCGCATGCCAACACGCTGAGCAAGGCCACTCTCCACCTCTTCACCGAGGAGCTGCAGCGACTCTTTCCCGACCACGTCCACTACTTCCCCGCCTACGAGCTAGTGCTCGACGAACTACGGGACTACCGCTTCTATGCCGAGGATATGGCTCACCCCTCTACGCTCACACAGCGACTAGTCGCCGAGCGGTTCGCAGGGTGGGCACTGGATGAGCCTACCCAGCGAGCCTTCGCCGAGGCACTGCGCATCACCTCGGAGCTTCGCCACCGCCCACTACATGCCTCGACCGAGGCGCATACGCAGAGGCTGGAGCGTCTCACGGCACGGGTCAGGGACTTCCTCAGTCGCTATCCCTTGGCCAAGCTCCCCCTACCCGAGCCTCATTTCTAGCTATCCAACCCCATAGCGTAGGTAGCTCTCCCCAAAACGACTTATCCCCCATACAGACGCTCGGAGCGTGCTGTATGGGGGATAACCTTTGGGGCTTACTAAGTCTCTACCGAGAGAAGGCCTAGGAGGCAGGGGCGAAGCCCTCGGCTGGACGAACGGGCTTACCCAGGAGTGTCGCCGCCGTTGCATCCTCGACGAGCACCTCGACGTACTGTCCGACACGATAGCCCTGCTTGTCGAAGACCACGACCTTGTTCTGCTGCGTACGGCCAAAGAGCTGCTCACGACTACGCTTGCTGAAGCCCTCGACGAGGACCTCGACGACCTTACCCACATCCCGCTTGTTGCTCTCGAGCGAAAGCTGGTTCTGTAGGTCGATCATCTCCTGCAGGCGACGGATCTTCACCTCCTCGGGAATATTATCCTCTAGGTACTTCGCCGCATACGTCCCGGGACGCTCGGAGTACTTGAACATGAAAGATGCATCATACCCGACCTCCCTCATCAGACTAAGCGTGTCCTGGAAGTCCTCCTCCGTCTCATCGTGGAAGCCACAGAAGAGGTCGGACGTGATCGCGCACTCCGGCATCACGGCTCGGATAGCTGCTACACGCTCTAGGTACCATGCTCGGGTATAGTTGCGCTTCATCAGCTTGAGGATACGGTCATTACCCGACTGGGCGGGCAGGTGGATATGCTTGCAGATATTGGGGTGCTTGGCCATCGCTTGGATCGCCCTATCGTCCATATCCTTGGGGTGGGGCGAGGTGAAGCGTATACGCATCCCGGGGACAGCTAGGGCGACAGCCTCCAGCAGGTCGGCGAAGTCATAGACACGCTCCCCATCGACGAAGCGGTAGGAGTTCACGTTCTGCCCGAGCAGGGTCACCTCACGATAGTTCTTGCTCGCTAGATCCTTGACCTCACGTATGATGCTCTCCAGCTCTCGGCTACGCTCTCGGCCTCGGGTGTAGGGGACGATGCAGTAGGAGCAGAAGTTGTTACAGCCACGCATGATGGAGACGAAGCCCGAGATGTGCACCCCACCGATCTTCAGCGGGAGGACATCCTTGTAGGTCTCGCTGGTGGAGAGCTCGACATTGATCGCCTTCTCCCCACGCTCTACGGCTCCGACGAGGTTTGGTAGGTCGAGGTAGCTATCTGGGCCGACGACGAGATCGACATGATGCTTCTCGATCAGCTCACCCTTGGCACGCTCGGCCATACAACCTAGGACACCGATGGTGACCTTGCGTCTGCGCTTCTTACGAATGTAGTGGTAGTACTCTAGGCGGTTGAGCACCTTCTGCTCGGCGTTGTCACGTACCGAGCAAGTATTGAGCAGAATCGCATCAGCCAGCTCAGGATCCTCTGTTAGGTGGAAGCCGTCCATCTGCATGATGGAGGCTACGACCTCGCTATCGGCGACGTTCATCTGACAGCCATAGGTCTCGATGTAGACGCGCTTGACTACTGGGGACGCTGCGGATTTAGAGTCCGCTGTCTCAGCTTTTGTCATAGTGTATTCTAGTAATATCCGTTAGTAAATGATTCGACTCTTAGATAAGGGGGAGAGGAAAGAGCACCTTCCCCTAATACTTGTTGGTTCAAATATTATGCTTATATTTGCAGTGAAAATGTAAGATTTTTCATAGTTAAGGTTTTGGTTAATAGGTTGGAGTCAGCTGGGAAGCTGGCTCCGCTTTCTTTATAGGGGGTACTGTCGTAGGAGCACTCATCCACACGTAGCTGACTGCACACGGATAGCCCATGAGCCCTCACTGGCCTTAACTGAGCCCGATCTCCCACACTATCTATATATGCACTGCACGTCATCTGATCTGGATGATGGATTGGTTCTATTTCCCTATTTCCTATACGCCCTGTCTGGGTGATGCCACTCTCCCCTACGTGGGGTGGTAGCGATCGGCAATACGTACGTATAGCGATGCTCCCTACGGAGCGCTCGCCCCTAGGGGGCGTCACCTATGCGTAGGAAGTGGTAGCCCTCACTCTGTAGCCAGCGTACGGCGGCAGGCATGGCCTGTCGCATATTACGCTCCGCCTTGAGCGAGTCGTGGAAGACGATGATCGACCCATTGCGTGCATACCGCTGCACGTAGCCTAGGATCGTCTCGGGACTAAGCTTGGGGTTGTAGTCTCGGGTGACGACATCCCACATGATGAGCTCGAAGCTGTGGCTAAGCTCTATATTCTGCGAGATGCGTAGATGCCCATGTGGCGGACGGAAGTAGCGGGAGCGGATCAGCTCATGCGCTGCATGCACGTCCTTCATATAGGACTTAGTGGAGTGGAAGAGGCCTTGGATATGGTGGTAGGTATGGTTCCCCACCTGATGTCCTCGGCGCTGGATCTCGGCGAAGAGCTCGGGGTAGCGACGGACATTGTCCGCTACGCAGAAGAAGGTAGCCTTCACCCCCAGCTCATCGAGCTGATCCAATACCCAAGGGGTTACCTCGGGTATCGGACCATCATCGAACGTAAGATAGATACTCTTCCCCGTGATCGCTGGGATACGCCATCGCGCACCTGGGATGAGCATGCGGTACCACATCGGTACACGACACAGAAGTCTCTCGACCATCTAGTATATGTTATATCGGCTAAGGCGCGAACTACTGTCCGCCACCTAGAGCTCGGACGAGCTGCTCGATCTGAGCCTCGTAGCTCTTGAGTGCTGTGGAGCCAAACTCCTTGGCGATGTCGAGCGAGTAGGAGATACCCATATAGGCCTCCTGCAGCTCGCCATGACGGCTGATCTGATCCAGCTGTTCGGGGGAGAGGCGAGTCATCCAGGTCAGCAGACCGAGGGACTTACGAGCCACGACCTGCAGGACGTGATCAGCCTCCTTCGTCAGACCTGCACGATAGAGCGTACGAGCGAAGTACACCGAGGTCACCTCATAGGGCACATTCTCCTCGAGGATGACGCTGAGGCACTTCCGTAGGATCTCTACAGCACGAGGCTTATCCCCTCGGTCGAGGTAGCCCTCTGCCAGAGGTGTGAAGACCTGATTGCGTAGCGTGGAGATGATCCCTCGAGCATTCTCGTCGAAGTAGGTGCCGGGCTTGTCCGCTCCGCCCCAGCGGAACTTCGTCATCACCGTCTCATACATCCGATCGAGGTTGCCGATGCCGTAGCTCAGGGCTCGTCCCATGCTATCGGCCGCTGCCCTCAGTGGCAGGAGCTGGTAGGTAAGCCCCGTCTGCACCATGTGCTGATCCATCCCTGCGAAGGCATTGCGTGGCGAGGTCACCGCCCAGTAGATAGGACGCTCCCACTTATTGCCCTCTAGCAGGTCAAATATCGTGAGGTTCCCTATATCGAGATAGCCCTTACCAGCGAGCGACAGCTCCATCTGTGGTGTGATGTGCTGGACGAGGTCGGGATATTCGCTAGCGAAGCGTCTCGCAGCAGCGGCACTATCCACAGGCAGCGTGAGGCTAGAGACATCTAGGCGAGCAGGGCTGTACCTAGGTGCACCAGCGAGCGAGCCGAGGAGCTGAGGGATCGTCTGGCTTCCCTTAGCCTGAGGGGCTAGGTAAGCATAAGTATTGTAATAGTAGTAGGATGCTGGTAGGAGACCTATCGGCAGGGGACGTCCCTCATAGGCCTGCTTCTTCATCTGATCGATGTACCAGTCGCCACCGAGATAGGAGAGGTTCACCGTACGGACGTCGGTACGTACCCCCTCTACCTCCTGGGCATACCAGAGGGGGAAGGTATCGTTGTCCCCGTAGCAGAAAAGCACGGCATCGGGTGCACAGCTCTCTAGGTAGTTGCGTCCCATATCACCTGCTACGGTGCGTCCCGAGCGGTCGTGGTCGTCCCAGTTCTGCCCAGCCATCTGGATGGGGATGAGGATACCGACCAGTGAGACGATGAGAGCCGTCGTGGCGGTGATAGAAACTGGGGTAGCCCCCTTGTTGGAGGGGCTGGCTGCCTTCTTGGCCTTGCCATCTAGCAGGCGACTGACGAAGACCCCGAGCGCTGTCACACCGAAGCCCACCCATATAGAGAAGGCATAGAATGAACCAACGAAAGAATAGTCTCGCTCACGTGGCTGACCCGGATACTGATTGATATAGAGCACGATGGCAAGCCCCGTCATGAAGAAGAGCATGAAGGTCGTCCAGAAGCTCTCCGTCCCCCTACGTCCATAGCCGATCTGGAAGAAGAGACCCAGCAGACCCAGCAGGAGAGGAAGAGCATAGTAGACGTTGTGCCCCTTATTATCGGTCATCTGCTCAGGGAGCGTATCGGCATCTCCGTAGAAGATCGAGTCGATGAAGGGAATACCCGTCATCACGCCCCCACGGAGCAGTCCACCGTCACCCTGTAGGTCGTTTTGTCGTCCCACAAAGTTCCAGAGGAAGTAGCGCCAATACATATAATTCACCTGATAGTTGATGAAGTAGGTGAGGTTGTCGCCGAAGGTCGGTATCGTCATATCATCCTCCGCACGACCGATCCACGAGTTGTACATCGCAGCATGGGCACGGTCATAGACACGGGGGAAGAGCATCATCCCTCCATCCTCGTACTCGGGCTCTTCCTTGAGACTGCGGACGACGTACTCATCGGCAGCCTTGGGGTCAGCCTTGTCGATACGGCCATAGGTAGGCTCATTCTCCTTCATCACGGCACGTCCGTCTGGGCCGTACTTGACCTGAGAGGCGAAGGTAGGGCCATAGATCAGAGGCGCCGACCCATACTGCTCACGGGCTAGGTAGTAGCGGAGCGTGAAGGCATCAGCAGGCGAATTCTCATTCATCGGCGGATCAGCTACTGCACGTACGAGGATCACCCCGTAGGTAGAGAAGCCGAAGGCGATCGCTACGAGGCACATCTGGATGAGGTGTGCCGTGCGGGAGGTGATCGCCTTGTAGTAGTAGAGGAAGCCGAGGATAGCCAGCGAGAGGAGGATAGCGATCCAGCCCCCACCGATCAGTGGCAGCCCCATCAGGATGAGAGAGAAGGCTAGCGAGAGACGCAGACGCAGATTGCCCGAGGCACTACGGCCCGTGAGTGCCTGCTGGGTCTCGTATACCCCCCACACGAGGACGAGGGCTAGGACGATGAGATAGACATACAGACCACTATTGTAGCCCATGCCGAGGCCATTGACGAAGAGCATATCCCACTTCCCCGCCAGCTTGGGCACACCCTGAATGACCCCATACATCATCAGCCCTACGAGGGCAAAGGATGAGAGGAGGGCGATCGCCCCACCCTTGAGGGTCGCCTGCTTGGTCGTGCGGTAGTAGTAGACCAGTGCCATAGCAGGTAGGCAGAGGAGGTTCAGCAGGTGTACCCCGATGCTGAGCCCCATGAGGTAGGCGATGAGGACGAGCCAGCGATCGGCACGCACATTCTCACTACGCTCCTCCCACTTGAACATCAGCCAGAAGACCACTGCCGTAAAGAACGAGCTGAAGGCATATACCTCCGCCTCTACGGCACTGAACCAGAAGGAGTCCGAGAACGTATAGACCAAGCTCCCGACAAGCCCCGAGGCTAGGATCAGGATGCCCTGCCCACGGCTCATCACCTCACCCTCGGGAGCGATGTTCCCTGGCTGCAGGCGCACCCCTGGGGTCAGCACCCGACGCACCATGTGCGTGATCGTCCAGTAGAGGAAGAGGATGGTGAGGCCACTCAGTAGGGCACTCGTCGCATTGGCCAGCAGAGCCACATGCGCTAGGCCCCCACCGAGGTGGGTAATGACGTTGTAGACGAGCATGAAGAAGGGGGCACCGGGCGGGTGACCGATCTCTAGCTTGAAGACGCATGCGATGAACTCTGCGCAGTCCCAGAGGCTCGCAGAGGGACCGATCGTGAGCAGGTAGCTCAGGGTAGCCACTGCGAAGACCAGCCACCCGAGGAGGTTATTTGCTCGGTTAAATTGTTTCCAATTCATGTATTTCTTATTTATGCCCCACCTGGTATAGTAGGGCTCTATACGCCATGAAAATATGCACAAAGATAGTCAATATGAGCAACATCCCGATACTATCTGCCCCCATATCCTCCCCTCCACATCCGTCTGGGAGGTACAGCCTACGTATCCTCCTCCCCGAGGTGCGACAGACAAAGACCTCAAGAGGGGGTCTCTACGCTCTTACCGAGAGCGCCTCTGCGTTCTTACCGAGAGCGTCTCTGCGCCCTTACCGAGAGCGCCAAAGCGCTCCTATAATGTTCGTTTTGGCCCTTCAGTTAAGGGGGATAAACCAACCCAATCAGCCCAACCTCCGAGGGGGTAACATCCTACCCTATCAGATAATAATCACGTAAGCACTTGCGGTTTAACGAACATTTCTCTAACTTTGGTGCAGGAATTAGACCTTTTGGTCTCAGTATCAGTAACAGGAACAGACATTATGATCGCACTGGCAGTAGCTTACACGCCTACAGGCTGTACAGGCTCTCGGTGATCACTCACCTACGCAGGATAGGGTTGGCCCCCCGCTGTGTACCATAGAGCCCAGCTGAGA
>ERZ772874.143-NODE-143-length-36725-cov-5.888819_pt1 | contig 36725 bp, 23 predicted proteins | sample MGYA00580586_ERZ772874 | MGnify/ENA primary metagenome ERZ772874 (study PRJEB29015, sample SAMEA2737952) | human oral metagenome | biome: human oral; feature: human-associated habitat; material: dental | place: China | collected 2154 ... | reverse complement strand
GGTCCGCGTGGCTCCCCCGACGGGCGTGACGTGGTCCGGGCCCGGAATCGCGCCTGCCAGCTCGCCCCAGTCGGAGGCGATGAGGACGTCGTCGCGCCGGCGAGCGTCCGCGGGCGCAGCCGCACGATGAAGCGAAGGCGTCGAAGCACACTCAGACGCAGACGTGCGGCCGAGCGGAGGAGCCGAAACTGATCCAGGCGCAGACGGGGACTCCGACGCATGCCCCGATTCCCGCCCAAATCCAGAGACTTGCCGGTGCTTGGAAACTGCCAGATGCCCGGGAATCGGCGCAGGAACGATCTGAAAGAGCGCGCGCCCATTTTCGACGACGGCCCCCACGCGGCCCCGCGCCGAAGTCGCCGGAAGGGCCACCGCGATTTCTTCCTCACCGAGACAGTCGCCAAGCATGAAAAGCCTCGCGAGATTGGCAAGCCGGGCATCGTCCGCATTGTCGACGACCCCGTCTTCGGGGCCTGCCGGGCCGGGGGCTTTCCGATTTTCGGGGCCGACGACGTCGGCGGGCCTCCCGCAACCCGCAATCGCCCGCGCTCGTGTCAATGCCGGGACGCGCTGCTCGCGACGCACCGCGGCTAGAGCCTCCGGGCCGAGCAGCTGTTCGACGGCGACGAGGGTGTACGCGCGCAGGTCTTCCCGCAAAGTCGCTGCCGCATCAAGGGGCGCGGCGGCCCCATCGAAGGGTGCGGCGGCCCCGTCGAAGGCGGCGGCGCTGACGGCATCGGCATCCATGCATCAAGCGTATGCGAGCCCTCCGACAGTTGTGCGAGGGCGAACCGGACGCCCGCGAACGCGTGAAACGGCGCTACGACGACGAGGCCGCGGCAGTTAGCGGATTCGGCAGTTAAGGCGGGCGCGGCAGCGGCCCGCGCGCCGGTGACCAAGTTCCCACCGCAGACGGGCATGCACCGCCGTCGAACGGGCATATGCTTATACATCATGCCTTCAGAACCCCCTGTTTTACATGGGCGTGCCCGCGCGCGCCTTCTTTTCGTCCTCATCAGCGGATTGTTTCTCTCGCTCATCACGGTGAGCATCATCAACGTCGCCCTGCCGTCCATCAAAACGGCGCTGGACGCCTCGCCCAGCCAGATGCAGTGGGCCCTTTCGGGGTACTCGCTGGCCATCGGCGTCGTCCTGGTCGCGGCGGGGCGCGCGGGCGACATTTTGGGACGCGGCCGCCTTTTCGCAGCGGGGGTGTTGATTTTCGCGCTCGCGTCGACGGCGGCGGCCTTGGCTGTGAACGCCCTCATGCTTGACGTCGCGCGCGCCGTCATGGGCTTCGGCGCGGGCATCTACACACCGCAGACGGGCGGCCTGATCCAGCAGCACTACCGCGGCAAGGAGAGGGCGAAGGCTTTCGGAATCTTCGGGGCGACGGTGGGCGTCGCGGTGGCGATCGGACCGACCGTGGGCGGGGTGTTCCTCGAACTGCTGCCTGAGTCTGTCGGCTGGCGGGCGACCCTCGGATTCAACGTGCCGGTGGCCGCGGCCGTGTTCCTGCTGGCGCTCAAGTGGATTCCGCGCGAGCCGATCGACGCCGCGAGCCGCGGCCGCCTGTGGCGGAGGCTCGACCCCGTCGGCGCGGCTTTGCTCTCCGTCGCCATCGTGGGGATCATGCTGCCGTTCATGGCGGCGGCGATGCCGTGGACGTGGTGGCTTCTGCCGGTTGGCTTTGCGCTGGTGGGTCTGTGGTGGCTGTGGGAGCATCGGCTTCACGGCCGCGGCGGGGAGCCGATGGTGGACCCGCGTCTTCTGCGGATCCGCACGTTCACCTTGGGCACGGCCACTATTACGGCGTTTTTCGCGGGTTCGACGTCGATGGGCGTGATCCTCTCTGACTTTGTGCAGCGCGGGATGGGCGAAACCGCCCTGGTTTCGGGCATGCTGGCCCTTCCGACGGCGGCTGCCCAGGTGATTTCGGCGCCTCTGGCGGGGCGGCTCGTGTGGCGGTGGGGCCGCAGGATCGTGATCGTCGGCATCTTCCTCAACGTGGTGGGCCTTGTGGCGATCGCGACTGCCGCGGTGTTCGTGAGCCGCGGGGCGAGCGTGTGGTGGTTCGCGATCGGCGCGGCGATCGTCGGTTTCGGCATCGGCTGGGTGACCTCGCCCAATCAGGCGCTTTCGCTGCGCGACGTGCCGGTGGAGAGCGGCGGGACGGCGTCGGGGATCATGCAGACGGGCCAGCGCATCGCCACGGCGATCGGGACCGCGGCGTGCACCGGGCTCTTCTACAGCCTCGCCGGGGAAAGCTACGTCACGGCGATGGTGGCCGGGTGCTCCTTGCTCGCGGCGTTCATCAGCGTGGCCCTCGCAATTGCCTACTGGGACGCGCGGCACCCGAGCGTTCAGACCTCCGCCCGCCAAAAGGAGGCGGTGCGCGAAGCGCTGGAGTCCACGGAGTCGACGCGGGTATAGGTGGCCCTTCAACGGCAGGTATTCGGACAAAGCCGCTCCTGGGACAAGGCAGGCCTTCGGGCAGACGGGCAGCCGCACACGCGCTGTCACAAACGCTCATCAAGGGGCGTGCGCCTCGAGTTTTTGAGGCGCACGCCCCTTTTTGCACGACGTCGAATAAATCCGCTCACGCTCCGGCGAGCGGACTTCGATACACCATCTGGTGCTCAGTGCTTTCCGACCGGAAATCACGCCCTCGATTATTGCCGCGCAGATCGAGTCTCAATGCGCCTTTTGGTGCTCAGTGCTTTCCGACCAAAGATCGCATGGTCGGCGTGCTTATCGCTGCCGAGTCTCAATGCACCTTTTGGCGCTCAGTGCTTTCCGACGCGCGGGAGATCGAGCGGAACAAGTCGGGCTATGAGTCTCAATGCACCTTTTGGCGCTCAGTGCTTTCCGACTTGAAGGGCCCCAACGCACGCGCGATTATACCACGGTCTCAATGCACCTTTTGGTGCTCAGTGCTTTCCGACGCGCGGCCGGGACGTTCAGGCGCTGCGCCCGCGGAGTCTCAATGCACCTTTTGGTGCTCAGTGCTTTCCGACGACGAGGCGAAGCCCATGAACGCTCCGCCCAAACCGGTCTCAATGCACCTTTTGGTGCTCAGTGCTTTCCGACCGGAAGCAATCAACGGCGAGCCAGAGTTCTACGGTCTCAATGCACCTTTTGGTGCTCAGTGCTTTCCGACTGGAAGAGGAATGTCCCGTGTACATTCTTATTAATGGTCTCAATGCACCTTTTGGTGCTCAGTGCTTTCCGACATCGTCCCGTACCGAAGCATCTGCACAGCAAGCGTGTCTCAATGCACCTTTTGGTGCTCAGTGCTTTCCGACGGGATGGGCGGCTCTTGAAGCCGTCCGGGAGGCCGGTCTCAATGCACCTTTTGGTGCTCAGTGCTTTCCGACGGTGATATAAGATGACGTGGGATTCTCTCGCTCAGGTCTCAATGCACCTTTTGGTGCTCAGTGCTTTCCGACCAAAACGGAACCATTCTGCAGCAAGGCAGAATTTCCGTCTCAATGCACCTTTTGGTGCTCAGTGCTTTCCGACTTGACGAAAGCATTACCCAGCATTTCAATCTTGAGGTCTCAATGCACCTTTTGGTGCTCAGTGCTTTCCGACGTCGAAGAGGTCGCATACTTCCTCGAGGGTTGGTGCGGTCTCAATGCACCTTTTGGTGCTCAGTGCTTTCCGACGGAAAGCCCTCAGGCACCCGCGGTGTCGGTATGTCCCGTCTCAATGCACCTTTTGGTGCTCAGTGCTTTCCGACGTGAGGTGTTTGTGTGACACCTATTCTTGTGATTCAGTCTCAATGCACCTTTTGGTGCTCAGTGCTTTCCGACGGTGGTTTCTGAGGATGCAGTGGGTAGTTTGTCGGTGTCTCAATGCACCTTTTGGTGCTCAGTGCTTTCCGACACGCCGGTGACGTCCCCGTCGAAAAGTTGCTTGGAAAGTCTCAATGCACCTTTTGGTGCTCAGTGCTTTCCGACCAGTACGCGCCCCTTGGACTTGTGGCGGAAAACGGTCTCAATGCACCTTTTGGTGCTCAGTGCTTTCCGACCATTTACCCGGTTTTCCACAGGTATGAGCTTGACGTGTCTCAATGCACCTTTTGGTGCTCAGTGCTTTCCGACCGTAATGAAAACGGGTGATCTCATTCCCCATTTTCGTGTCTCAATGCACCTTTTGGTGCTCAGTGCTTTCCGACCCGTTTCCTTTCGTTGCCGTCCCGTTTGTCGGGGTGTCTCAATGCACCTTTTGGTGCTCAGTGCTTTCCGACAAACACTAATTTTCTGTGCGATCGTATCACCCATGGTCTCAATGCACCTTTTGGTGCTCAGTGCTTTCCGACTTGGATACGCCTCGCACTATTGAGCTTTTGCTCGATGGTCTCAATGCACCTTTTGGTGCTCAGTGCTTTCCGACTGAGATAGATTGCCCGCTCGAAACGACCTTCGTGCTTGTCTCAATGCACCTTTTGGTGCTCAGTGCTTTCCGACCGTATTACGCTTCACGTTTGCAAGAGTTCGATCGTGTCTCAATGCACCTTTTGGTGCTCAGTGCTTTCCGACATTAAAGGGCAGCTTTCGCCTTCATTCGCCAATCGCGTCTCAATGCACCTTTTGGTGCTCAGTGCTTTCCGACTAGGCGTGTGGTGACTTATGTCACCGCGTGGATTCCTGTCTCAATGCACCTTTTGGTGCTCAGTGCTTTCCGACTTCTCTAGGTCGGCATAACCCGCTTCCAGCTCGCGTCTTAATGCACCTTTTGGTGCTCAGTGCTTTCCGACCGCAGGCGGACTATGAGCTGCTGCGGGAGGGCCTGCATGGTCTCAATGCACCTTTTGGTGCTCAGTGCTTTCCGACACCGAGTATCCCGGCGTCACCGTCCAGGTGCTTAAGCAGTCTCAATGCACCTTTTGGTGCTCAGTGCTTTCCGACAGGAACGGAGCGTTCTTGAGGCGCTGGATCATGCCGTCTCAATGCACCTTTTGGTGCTCAGTGCTTTCCGACGCACCAGGATTATCTCGTCATTGCCGGCGACGAGTGTCTCAATGCACCTTTTGGTGCTCAGTGCTTTCCGACTTGTTCGTAAAGATGAGTGTTCGGATCCTAAGGGTCTCAATGCACCTTTTGGTGCTCAGTGCTTTCCGACGTTGAAAGCGTTCAGCTTGAGTATGACATATAAGTCGTCTCAATGCACCTTTTGGTGCTCAGTGCTTTCCGACCTGCAAAAGCACGCTGCACGGCAGGAACTTGGTTGGTCTCAATGCACCTTTTGGTGCTCAGTGCTTTCCGACGGCGGCCCAGCGGCACATCGAACGCGGGTGCTCGGTCTCAATGCACCTTTTGGTGCTCAGTGCTTTCCGACGAGCCGGGCCGTACGGACGGCCGCTGTTGGTACATGTCTCAATGCACCTTTTGGTGCTCAGTGCTTTCCGACGTAAGGTCGGACCCGAGTCCGGCAGCGATACGTATGTCTCAATGCACCTTTTGGTGCTCAGTGCTTTCCGACGGGTATGGACTGGAGGCATTGGACGAAGCACTCCGTCTCAATGCACCTTTTGGCGCTCAGTGCTTTCCGACCTTTTATTTACCGGCGGAAGGCTTGCCGTCCGGTGTCTCAATGCACCTTTTGGTGCTCAGTGCTTTCCGACCGAATCCTCAGCTTGAAACTGAGGAATCAACTTTCTACGGGTCTCAATGCACCTTTTGGTGCTCAGTGCTTTCCGACGTGCCGAGCATTTGAACGCCTTGCTGGCCGCTGATCCCGGTCTCAATGCACCTTTTGGTGCTCAGTGCTTTCCGACCAATATTCGAAACGTTGACACCGATATTCTAAGACCTGTCTCAATGCACCTTTTGGTGCTCAGTGCTTTCCGACTTTAAGGCGGACGCTCAGACGGCGAAGTGGAATCTCGAGTCTCAATGCACCTTTTGGTGCTCAGTGCTTTCCGACAAAGAAATCGTCGCGACTCAGGGCGGCGAGTAGGGTCTCAATGCACCTTTTGGTGCTCAGTGCTTTCCGACTCGAGGATACGACGGACTACGCGGTGAACGGTTTCATGTCTCAATGCACCTTTTGGTGCTCAGTGCTTTCCGACAAAACAAAAATGGAACTCAATAAGGAACTGACGGAGGGTCTCAATGCACCTTTTGGTGCTCAGTGCTTTCCGACACTACAGCACTCCTAAGCTGACCGGCGGCAATAAGGCGGGTCTCAATGCACCTTTTGGTGCTCAGTGCTTTCCGACGCAGGTTTACGCCGGGGGATCAGGCGTGGGTGCAGGTTCGTCTCAATGCACCTTTTGGTGCTCAGTGCTTTCCGACAGGCCCAGCGGCACATCGAGCGTGGGTGCTCCATCTAGTCTCAATGCACCTTTTGGTGCTCAGTGCTTTCCGACCGTGTCGGCGAGACGCCTCCCCCACCCCGGCATTGCGGGTCTCAATGCACCTTTTGGTGCTCAGTGCTTTCCGACCTTCGTTGTTTCACGGCTTGCAGCTTCGGCGCTTGCGTCTCAATGCACCTTTTGGTGCTCAGTGCTTTCCGACCTTTTTGCGATGATGGCAAAGAAGTCACGGCCGTTGACGGTCTCAATGCACCTTTTGGTGCTCAGTGCTTTCCGACCCGTATAACCATACCTCAGCCAGTATTCGCCAATGTATTGTCTCAATGCACCTTTTGGTGCTCAGTGCTTTCCGACACTTCTTCTGCTCGACGAACTGCGGCGTCGTTAGGTTGTCTCAATGCACCTTTTGGTGCTCAGTGCTTTCCGACTTGGTTATACGATCGTGTAGGAGTTGATGTTCTGCTGTCTCAATGCACCTTTTGGTGCTCAGTGCTTTCCGACTGATCGGCGAGCGTTTGGCGGCCTACGCCAATGCGGAGGGTCTCAATGCACCTTTTGGTGCTCAGTGCTTTCCGACGATGAGAGATAATCAACAGTCATTGGACTTTCCTTTCAGTCTCAATGCACCTTTTGGTGCTCAGTGCTTTCCGACCCCGTACCGTAACCGTGCCGTGCAATAGGTATGGTGGTCTCAATGCACCTTTTGGTGCTCAGTGCTTTCCGACCCAATCAACGGCGCGTTGCTTGCCGCCGTTGCCAGCGTCTCAATGCACCTTTTGGTGCTCAGTGCTTTCCGACTTATTGTGTCCACATCGGAAAAAGAGACAGACTTCGGTCTCAATGCACCTTTTGGTGCTCAGTGCTTTCCGACTCGACCGTGAAGATAAAGCGAACGGTCGATATTCGGTCTCAATGCACCTTTTGGTGCTCAGTGCTTTCCGACCATCATCTGTCAAATTCACAACGTTCCTATACTGCGGGTCTCAATGCACCTTTTGGTGCTCAGTGCTTTCCGACGCCAACGACATCCCGCGCGCGATCTGCGCCGGCGAGTCTCAATGCACCTTTTGGTGCTCAGTGCTTTCCGACTCGACGCGTGGTTGAGTGCCGATTGGCGGCTTGTGGGTCTCAATGCACCTTTTGGTGCTCAGTGCTTTCCGACCGAATTGTCGAACCTCAACCAGCGCATTTTCGTGCTTCCCGTCTCAATGCACCTTTTGGTGCTCAGTGCTTTCCGACAAGAAGCGCTCAAAGTCATAAAGATCCGCAATGGGGTCTCAATGCACCTTTTGGTGCTCAGTGCTTTCCGACCAGAAAGGTGATTGGATCGACATCGACGGTGGATTCCGTCTCAATGCACCTTTTGGTGCTCAGTGCTTTCCGACACAAGGCGACTGGCGAGACCGTGATCATACGCGCCGTCTCAATGCACCTTTTGGTGCTCAGTGCTTTCCGACGTACATCCTCGGCACCACCGCATCGGATCTCATGCGGTCTCAATGCACCTTTTGGTGCTCAGTGCTTTCCGACCTGGTGCAACCTGCACCCAGCGAACAAGGTCGATCTTGTCTCAATGCACCTTTTGGTGCTCAGTGCTTTCCGACTGGTACTCGCGTACGTGCGCGTTATAGGTACGGTCGTCTCAATGCACCTTTTGGTGCTCAGTGCTTTCCGACATTAAATATAATTCTGCCTACAATGCAGGTAAAGACGTCTCAATGCACCTTTTGGTGCTCAGTGCTTTCCGACTGGCGCGCAACGCGCCAAAGTTCGACGCGCGCTCCGGTCTCAATGCACCTTTTGGTGCTCAGTGCTTTCCGACTCGATCATTGAGATAACAACGTATTCGGGAGCGCCGGTCTCAATGCACCTTTTGGTGCTCAGTGCTTTCCGACATATACGTCTTCGTGTTGGCGTCGCGCGACAGGCCGTCTCAATGCACCTTTTGGTGCTCAGTGCTTTCCGACGCGACCAGGTGAGGTTCCCCAGTGGCCCTCCCATGTACGTCTCAATGCACCTTTTGGTGCTCAGTGCTTTCCGACGACTCAGAATCCGTTTGATCAGGCGTCCCTGTTTGAGCGTCTCAATGCACCTTTTGGTGCTCAGTGCTTTCCGACGGTGGAGAAGTTTCGCCGGCATTTCGAGGAACATTGCGGTCTCAATGCACCTTTTGGTGCTCAGTGCTTTCCGACAAGAAAGCGAACAAGGGCAAAGCCCCGACTGCTGTCTCAATGCACCTTTTGGTGCTCAGTGCTTTCCGACTGGATCAAAGACGATTTGCTCGGCGGATGTGCAGATGAGTCTCAATGCACCTTTTGGTGCTCAGTGCTTTCCGACGTCATCGACGCCATGGTCTCGGAAACAAGGTCGTAAAGTCTCAATGCACCTTTTGGTGCTCAGTGCTTTCCGACTTGGTGAGTCGGTGTGGCCTGCTGATGCGGAGAAGGAGGTCTCAATGCACCTTTTGGTGCTCAGTGCTTTCCGACCTCTCGTGAAAGAATACAAGGGGTGTGTGAAACCTGTCTCAATGCACCTTTTGGTGCTCAGTGCTTTCCGACGGCAGAAACGTTTTTCCCTGAGGCCACCGTTTCAGGTCTCAATGCACCTTTTGGTGCTCAGTGCTTTCCGACAAATGTTCGAGGACGGAGTGTGCAGGTATTTCAGTCTCAATGCACCTTTTGGTGCTCAGTGCTTTCCGACTTGAAGACGCCAGCCTCAGCGAGTTGGCGAGGGTGGGTCTCAATGCACCTTTTGGTGCTCAGTGCTTTCCGACCGGTCCCAGACGCATAAGGGGGAACTCCCAATGGAGTCTCAATGCACCTTTTGGTGCTCAGTGCTTTCCGACCCGCCGGTTGGCACTCGGAAGGATCGTTCCCTTCCCGGTCTCAATGCACCTTTTGGTGCTCAGTGCTTTCCGACACCAAAACTCTACATCCGAGATTGTGGGGTTTCTGTCTCAATGCACCTTTTGGTGCTCAGTGCTTTCCGACTGGAGTTGTAGTCGTACACGTTGCCGCAGCGCGTGATCCGTCTCAATGCACCTTTTGGTGCTCAGTGCTTTCCGACCGAGTCCAGTTTTACGGCGGGGCGGGAGGTCGCGCCATTGTCTCAATGCACCTTTTGGTGCTCAGTGCTTTCCGACCGGATGGCATGCTCTTCAAGCGTTGAACCTGTGTCTCAATGCACCTTTTGGTGCTCAGTGCTTTCCGACTCGATAACTGTAGAGAACTGCCCTTTTCTGGGGTAATGTGTCTCAATGCACCTTTTGGTGCTCAGTGCTTTCCGACGCGAATATGTACGCCCTCCATGTGGTGTACACGTATCGGTCTCAATGCACCTTTTGGTGCTCAGTGCTTTCCGACTTTGATATTGAACTCCATTGAAAAAACGCGAACCTTTGGTCTCAATGCACCTTTTGGTGCTCAGTGCTTTCCGACGGGAATACAGTCCATTACCGCACTGCCCTTTAGCGGTCTCAATGCACCTTTTGGTGCTCAGTGCTTTCCGACCCACCTTTTTTATCATCGTATGGGCTTTCACTTATAGTGTCTCAATGCACCTTTTGGTGCTCAGTGCTTTCCGACTCAATATACGACGTTGCGGGGACATATAAATCGCCGCGGGTCTCAATGCACCTTTTGGTGCTCAGTGCTTTCCGACCCAGAACGGGCTCATTGAGGCAGGCATTTCGGTATCGTCTCAATGCACCTTTTGGTGCTCAGTGCTTTCCGACTCATGACCGCTTCGGCGGAGGCATGTATAAAGACTCCCAGTCTCAATGCACCTTTTGGTGCTCAGTGCTTTCCGACCCGAGCTCGGATACAAGCCGGACGGCTTCTGGATGTCTCAATGCACCTTTTGGTGCTCAGTGCTTTCCGACTCGTTGCGTCCCGTCGCAGGCATTATCTTTTTCCTACGTGTCTCAATGCACCTTTTGGTGCTCAGTGCTTTCCGACTTCCCGATTGGGAACGGGAGATTTGTGGCGATATGCCGTCTCAATGCACCTTTTGGTGCTCAGTGCTTTCCGACTCCAAGACCGGCTCGGAGGCGACTGGTGCGAGGATACCGTCTCAATGCACCTTTTGGTGCTCAGTGCTTTCCGACAGGCCTGGGCCGACCCCAGAGTGGATGCCATCCGGTCTCAATGCACCTTTTGGTGCTCAGTGCTTTCCGACACGCGTGGGCCAAGGTCAAACCAGACCTGGCCATCGTGTCTCAATGCACCTTTTGGTGCTCAGTGCTTTCCGACCAGATGGGCTTGCCGGGAAAGTTCGGAAACATGAGTCTCAATGCACCTTTTGGTGCTCAGTGCTTTCCGACGCGGTTTCTGGGCATTACCACTCGTTTGTCTTCGAGCGTCTCAATGCACCTTTTGGTGCTCAGTGCTTTCCGACACGCCAAGTACCGCCTGGCACTGTCGGCCACGCCGCGTCTCAATGCACCTTTTGGTGCTCAGTGCTTTCCGACAGGATAAATAAAATGAACCAAGCAACGTTGGTCAAGTCTCAATGCACCTTTTGGTGCTCAGTGCTTTCCGACCGTTAATCAACACCTTTTCGCGCGGGGGCTGACTGCTGTCTCAATGCACCTTTTGGTGCTCAGTGCTTTCCGACGGGTTGAGCTTGTGTTTGAGGGTTTGCATGTTGATAGTCTCAATGCACCTTTTGGTGCTCAGTGCTTTCCGACCGGATGCTCGACGAGGATGAGCGCTTCATCCAGTCTCAATGCACCTTTTGGTGCTCAGTGCTTTCCGACCCGGCACAGTACGCTGTGACTTGATGCCGATCTCTTGAAGTCTCAATGCACCTTTTGGTGCTCAGTGCTTTCCGACCGTCGCCCCGTTGAGCGACCTGCTCAAAGCTTCCTGTCTCAATGCACCTTTTGGTGCTCAGTGCTTTCCGACGTATTAACTGATGTGCCTGAGGCCCGGGGACTGAAAGTCTCAATGCACCTTTTGGTGCTCAGTGCTTTCCGACTGGCGTTACCTGTCGGGGTGGGAGCGCAGGCTTTCTGTCTCAATGCACCTTTTGGTGCTCAGTGCTTTCCGACCAAAACCCGACTCACGCGCGCCGAAAAGGATCCGGTCTCAATGCACCTTTTGGTGCTCAGTGCTTTCCGACGTACCACCACGGCTTTTCGCAATGCCAAAAGCGTGTCTCAATGCACCTTTTGGTGCTCAGTGCTTTCCGACTTGCCGCTTGAATGTCTGTATGTGCAAGACCCGGTCTCAATGCACCTTTTGGTGCTCAGTGCTTTCCGACCCCCGGAAGGTATCTGTATGACGTCGGTGACGTGTACAGTCTCAATGCACCTTTTGGTGCTCAGTGCTTTCCGACCAAACGCGGCGAGAAGACGATGAAACCTGCGACCTACCGGGTCTCAATGCACCTTTTGGTGCTCAGTGCTTTCCGACAGGCGGCGTCGGACATGCGGGCTCTCGGCTGGGAGTCTCAATGCACCTTTTGGTGCTCAGTGCTTTCCGACAGAAAACGTGACGATTCCGCCCGTGTCGGACGGATCCGTCTCAATGCACCTTTTGGTGCTCAGTGCTTTCCGACAGAATCCCCGCAGTACCTTGAGTCTTTCTGGTGGCGTCTCAATGCACCTTTTGGTGCTCAGTGCTTTCCGACAGAAGGTCCGCCCGTCGACGTGGACTGACTTCCGTGGTCTCAATGCACCTTTTGGTGCTCAGTGCTTTCCGACTTGACGTTTCCGGTGTCGGTCAGACGTCGCCGCCCACCGGGTCTCAATGCACCTTTTGGTGCTCAGTGCTTTCCGACCTAAGCATTACGACGTCGGTCTGTTCACGGGCGTTCGTCTCAATGCACCTTTTGGTGCTCAGTGCTTTCCGACCTGAAGACGGCCACTGAACAGTAGACGTCTTCATCGTCTCAATGCACCTTTTGGTGCTCAGTGCTTTCCGACAGATACAGTCCGTGTGCCAGGGGCTGAGGCTCATGGCGTCTCAATGCACCTTTTGGTGCTCAGTGCTTTCCGACTGACGCGGCAGCGGCGTTTGAGTGAGGTTTGCAGGTCTCAATGCACCTTTTGGTGCTCAGTGCTTTCCGACCAACATAAACGTGTATGATGTCAATTCGCTTTATCCGTCTCAATGCACCTTTTGGTGCTCAGTGCTTTCCGACCCTTTACTTGGGTAACTTGCTCGTCAAAGTCAACGGGTCTCAATGCACCTTTTGGTGCTCAGTGCTTTCCGACACTTGGACGGATGACTTAGATCTCAACGGGGTGCTGGTCTCAATGCACCTTTTGGTGCTCAGTGCTTTCCGACCGAAAAAGATCACAATCTCCGCCGATACCGACCCGGCCAAGTCTCAATGCACCTTTTGGTGCTCAGTGCTTTCCGACTGACGGAGGACGTCTTCGTCGTGAAAGGAGTAACAGTCTCAATGCACCTTTTGGTGCTCAGTGCTTTCCGACGCCGCGCGGAAGGCCAGCTCACGCATGGTGCGCTTAGTCTCAATGCACCTTTTGGTGCTCAGTGCTTTCCGACCTGGAGAATCTGGACAAGCAGTTGTCTAATCTCGGTCTCAATGCACCTTTTGGTGCTCAGTGCTTTCCGACTCATCACGTTCCATGATGAGTATTGGCGAGTCAATGTCTCAATGCACCTTTTGGTGCTCAGTGCTTTCCGACTTGATCACCTTGACGATGCTCGCAGATTCCTTGAAGTCTCAATGCACCTTTTGGTGCTCAGTGCTTTCCGACTTGAAGGTGAGGACATTGGATTCATCTACGAGGTCTCAATGCACCTTTTGGTGCTCAGTGCTTTCCGACCCCCGCCTCCAGAAAGCCGCGTCGCAACGCCGTTTCCCGGGACGAAAACGCCGCCGACCTGGAAAGCACCAAATCGAATCGGCTCGCACCGCTCCAATTAAACCACACAACCGCAGAAAACCGCCACAAATCGACCCAGCGCCGCCAACATCCCCTACCCATCGGTACGCCACCGGCTTTCAACGAACCTACGCCAAAAGATCGGAGCCTCGCGACTCCGCCACGGTAAACACCGCAACCAAAGCCTCTGTCGATTACCCCTCGCGCAGGTGCGACGGACCGTTTTCCGCCAACCGTCGCTTCGCCAACCGCTGCTTCCCAGTGCCCGTCGCACTTCCGCCAGCAGCCATATCCCGGTCAGCCGTCTTCCGCCAACCACCGCATTCCGGGTCGGCAGCCGGCCGCCCCGGCGCAGGCACGGTGGACAGGGGGCAGAACAGAAGCCGGCAAAAACGGACAGGGTGGAACCGAAGCCAGCAGACCGGGTACAACAGAAGCATGCCGAGCACAGTGTTCATCCAGTTCGACTCCCCCGGGTCCGTCCGCGCCACGCCACGTCGCCTGCACGCCGCCGTCGGGCACATCTTCGACCTCCCGCCCGGGATTTCCCTCGAGCGCGCCCGCCGCATTCCCGCACTCGCCGCACGGCCGGCGCACGACGTCGGCGGCCCAAAGCCGTATTCGCTCGGCGAGATGACGCAGGCGCCGGGAAGGTTCGGCGTCGAACTGCGTTTGCTGGACGACAGGCTGCTCGACCCGCTTGACGCCTGGCTCGCCTGGGGCGGCGTGCTTTACGTGGGAAACGGAGGCGAGTCCACGGCCGCGCTTGCCGCGCTCGAAGCCCAGGTGCTCGAACGCGTCAGTTGGGAGGACGTCGCCGCAGATGCCACCGCCACGGCCTGGAACGTGCACATCCTCACGCCGGTCGTTTTCACGTCGCAGGGCCGGCACATCCCGGAGGTCACTGCGGCGTCGCTGGCCACCAGCCTTCAAAACCGCTGGTGGGCGTGGGACCGTGCGACGGCGCCCGGCCGCGTCGACCGATCCGCCGTCACCGAAGCCTTCGACGTCGACGACCGTACGCATATCGTCCCCGTCAGCCTTGGCATGCCTTCCGGCGGCGGACGCGGCCGCCTGTCCGCCAGACGCATCGAGGCCTCCGAGGGCAGCCTCCGGATTCACGCGCGCGATGACGCCGAAGAATCCCAGGTGCAGCTGTTTTCGCGCCTCATGGCTCTGGCGCGGTTCACAAACGTGGGCTCTCACACCGGCTTCGGCATGGGCGTGCTCAGGGTTGAGCCGACGGCGTGACGCGGTGCCGCGAGCGCCTGCCCAGCCGCCGCACCGCAAGCAGCCCGAAAACGATCGAGCCGAGCATGCCCGCGATGAAAATCGCCCACCACGGCCAGAAAGGCCGCAACGCGACGCGCTTCTCCAAATCCCAATTGATCCAGAGTTCGAGCACCGCCGTCATCGGAATTCCAATGAATGCGAGGCACCCCACCGCCCATTCCATGACGCGCGCCGAGCGCTGCTGCTCCCGCTCGATCTCTTGGTTCTGCTTCTCGATCTGGCGTTCCTGGCGGTCCAGCAGGGTTTGCACGCTCTCGCGCAGCATCCGGGACTGCTCCACCACGCGATCGACGGCGCTGTCGAGACGCCCGGCTTTCTGCGCCCATTCGAGCACTTTGTCCGTCTGGGTCCCGTATCCGACGTCGACGTTCGTCCACCATTCGGCGGCGAGGAAGGCGACCGCGTCGCTGTCGAGCGCGAGGGCCTTGGCAATGAGACGTTCGAGCGCCTCCTCGGTTTCCGCCGAGTTTCTCAGCCCTTCGCCTTCCGAGCCGCGGGCGGCGCCGAACGACGGCGGACGATCAGCGCTTCCTTCTGCCGTATTCCCCCGGTCCGCAAAGAGGCCGTTGGCCGTCTCCTCCAGCTCTGCCGCGAGCGCCGCGAGCTTTTCGGAGAATGTCCGCACCCTGATGCGGTTGAAAAGCGTCAGGAGGTAGACGTCCACGTGCCGCGTGCACATGCGTTGGAGCGCATAAAGCGAGAAATCGTCTTCGCGCCGCTGCAGGTAGGCCGCGCCGTGCCGGTACACGCTGACCGCCCAGCTTCTCGAAAGCCTGTGCAGCGCGCGCTTGGCCTCGTCCCAGATTTCCTCCCCGAGTTCGAAGCCTTCCGGCGAGGGCAGATACCCCCATTTCCAGCCCGACGCCGCCACCGCCGCCTGGCCGAGCGACGCGTCGCTCGGCATCGCGTCACTGCCTGCCTTCCTTGACGTCGCTTTTCCAGACGGGGCCCTCAGCACGGATCCTCCGCGAATCGCCACTCTTTGCGACATCCCTCCAGGTGCCGTCTCTCCGGATGCCGTCCGTCCGGGCGCTGTCCCTCCAGGCAAGCTCCGTCCGGACGCCGCCGACGCTCCGCCGCGCGAGGCCCCTTCCTCTTGAGCTTCTTGCCGGATTTCCCCGAGAACCTCTTCCGCGACCGGCACGCACAAGCCGTGCTGCAGTTCCTCAAGAGCCTCAAGGAACGAGGCTTCCGCGTCGCCCGCATTGGATCCGCCGCGAACGTCATGGGCGCCGTCCCCACCGCTGACAAGCTGACCAGCACTCGCATCACGACCATAGCGAACGTCATGGGCGTCATCCCCATCGCCGACACGCTGACCAGCACTCTCGCTCCGGCCAACGCGGGCATCACGACCGCCCTGCCCAGCGACTCCGGCGGGTCCGTCAGCGGGAAAGCCCAGGGCGACAGCCGCGCCGGCGGGGTCGCCCAGCAGCTCGGAAGCCGCAGCCGGAACGGTGGGAGCCGCGGCGGGCAGTACGGCGTCGTCCTCGCTTTCAACGTCGGAATCGACGATCCACCCCGCCGTTTCCGCCCACGGCACCCACGTTATCGTGAAGATTGGGAAAACACCGGAAGGGTGTTCGGCGTCCGCGCTGGGAAACACGACGCTGCCCGCCGGGCATCCGCCGTGGGTTTCGAGGATTCGGGTGAGGGTGTCCGCGAGCTCTGAAAACTTATCGCGCCACCGCAATGTTCGATAGAGACTCGGATAGTCTGGCGAACAGCCGCCTGGCCTTCCGACGACGGCGTGAACGGCCAGAAGGAACCTGCACCCGCCTCGCTCATTTTGAACCCACAACGCTTCGAGCGCGCCTATCCGCAGAGCTGTGCGGCCCGTTTCGCCGCAGATGTGATCGACGAGCTCCGGCAGCCGAAGCGATCGGCGCACGCCCTCCCCCAGGATCTGTTTCGCAGCCTCGGGGCGGAACCCCCTCTTTCGGCTGCGTGTATACAAATTGTGGTTCGACCCCTTGACCTTGACGGAGAAAGGCCCCGCCTCCCAGGCGCTTACAGCCTCCGTTCTTTCGCCAGGCGGGTTTTCGCTGGCCTCGCGTCGGATCAGACGGCTTCTCGCTCGGCCGCTGCGCGTTGGATCAAGGTCGCTGCCCTCGCCTGCGCTTTCGCTCTGGGCGACGCCGAAAGTCGCTTCCCAGCCAGAACACGCAACAGCTTCGACGATCAGCACCATCCGCATCTGACTGGGGTCTTTCAAGCGAGTGAAGCCGGTGCCCTGCTGCGGAGCGACGGCGTCGGAAGGCTGAAAGACAGAAGGCACCGCGCCTTCGCCGTTTGCATTGCCTTCACAGGCGTTCATTGCGACTCCGTCTTTCGCAGTTCCTCGCAAATCTCTTGGAACAGATCCTTGTACCGCTTCTCCCAATCCGAGTTCCCCAGAGCAGGATATTCACCTGTTCCAGCGACTGCCTCGACGCTCTTGCACACCTCGTCGATGAGGCAGGGATAGGAGAAACCGGCAGGAACCATTATATTGAGCTTTCCGCCGCTTCCATCGTTAGAAGGGTACGCAAGCTCTTCGAGGACCTCATCAAGTGCTTCGTCAGGCGCCGTTTCACCATGAAGAACAACAAGGCCACTGCGTACACGGTAAAGAATCTCAAGCAAATCTTTATGATTGGCTTGTCTAGGTTTCTTGTTTGTCTTCCTGTTCCCCGATTCACGAGCATCCCCTGTTGCAGGTGAATCAACAATGCTCAGCAAATCGCCGGCCTCGAGGCTTGTGTTGCGAACCATGAGCTTGCGTTTTCCACGCCTGAAGCTTGTAATTTCGGCCGTGACAACTGCAAGCCTGGATCGAGTCTCCCAGTCCTCCGACATCTCTTGCATATATGCACCGTTGCAGTCGCTTTCGAGCGGATCGTTCCACAGCCATCGCACCACTCTCAGCACGTCGAGGATCGTCGCCGCATCCGCATCGGGGTCCTTCGAATTGACCGCCTTTACGTACTCGCACCTCAAGTCGTCGCACCTGTCGGCGAATTCATTCATCTCGCTGTCACCCGCACCGAGAACCCTCATCGCGCTCAAGAGATTCATATTGCGCAGGCTCGTCAAGGCCGCCTTGAGCAAAGCTTTCTTGGCGCTGCGGTGAAGAGCGATGCGGTGGAACTGCGGTTCCGGTTCCTTGTTGTCTCTCTTGTCGACAAACGTTTGAAGGAACAACGGAACGGCATTCTCACCACACCACTTTTGCGCGGCTTCCAAGGCTCCGATGACGGCGCCTTTTTGCCCTGTTCCAACCACGACGACCGTCGCAGGCCTCTTGTTGTCGAGCGTCATTTTCACTTGGGCGGCCACGGCCTCGGAAACTAGCGACGTAGCAATCAAGTCGTTGGCGTCTCCAGGGCCATATTCGGCGATGTCCACGGGCGGGCGTCGTCCGTTTTCCCAGGCGTTCGTTGCAGCGGAGGTCAAGACCGACGTCGCGGCTTCCATGGCAGCTTGTTTTGAACCGGGATCAGAGGAGTGCAGGATAAGGAATTCAACAGGCAAACCTGGGGAATCAGGCAATAACGCTCCCGGATAGGCACGACGCAGCCTCGCCAGCATCTGCTCACCAGGAGACTGCTTTTCCCCGGCCGGCCCCGTCTTCAATGGCTCTTGCAAAACTCTTTCAGGAACCGTCGGACTCTGACACGACGTTCCCATCGCGAATATATAGAGAATCGGTCTTTGGAACGGCCACGGCATCCATTCCGGAACTACGTCGTCCAGCTCTGGCGTCTCTCTCATAGAATCAATTTGTTGAAGAGTGGGGGCGGCGGCATCGTGGACAGCTGTCTTTCCCGCATCGTTCACCCACTCATGCTCAATCAACCACTTGTCCGCCTCTAACTCGACTCCCGCCGCCACCCGTTCTTTTGCTTCGCCGAGAATCGGCCCTAGCTCACGTCCTCCCTGAAAAATCGATACATACTTGTGCTCGCTTAGAAGCTTACCGTTCTCTTCTTCCAACTTTTCTTCGTATGTTTTCTCGAGCCAAGCTCTCAGCAGCAAGCCCGCGCCGTTGTCGCCTCTGAGCATGCTGACAGCCGCACCGGCGGCCAACTCCCGGGAAGTCACTTCCTTTTGCCTGCATTTCAAGACTTCTAGGCGGGCAAGAAGTTCGTTGTGTTTAGAGCCTTCTCCACACTCAACGTCGATCAGTTTTTCCGAACCTTCCGTCTCCGCCCATTCCTTCGCCTGTTCCAGGTAACCGAGCGACCGCAGCCAATAGAAGACACTGGATTCATCCAGCTGGAGCTTTCGAAGGCTGGCGTCGAACTCCCCGGATTCCGACAAGGAAGGAACCGCAAGCTCCCAATCGAAGCCTATTTGATAAACCAAACCCATCAAAGCGGAAGCCACCATCGTAGACCCCGAAAAAGCATTTACCAACACCCGCTTCGACGAATTGCCAGTTTTGAACTCGGATTCAAGACGGCCCCTGAGTCTTTTGAAACTTTCCTGTTCTAGAAGATCCCCAATTTCTACAGTCACCTTGTCAATAATTATCCCATATTCTTTTTCGACATAATCCTTAACTTCTTTGATCCCCAATGCCTTTTCAAGTAAACAGGCAGTCTTTGCGGTATCAGTGTTTTCGTCACCGGTTTCCGTGCCCACCAGGATGAACTTAACGTTCTTTGTCTTCCGCTCTCTGTGGAGGGTCTCGAGTTCTAAGGCTATAGGCGAGCGAGTGAATCTCTTAGATTTTTCACAAAGATTTGGGTACTCGTTCTTAAAGAGGGCCCCGATAAGCCTGTCGACTTCGCCGGACTCCGCCTTCTCAATGAGAGAATCTAGTTTTTCTCGACGTTCTTTCCTTTTGGCGTCTTTTTGAGCTTTTTCGAGCCCAAGGATGTCACTCCCCAGATCGCCGTCGCCTGCTGCGTGAATGATGAGCGTCACCGCTGCCTCCTCTTTGAGTGAACGGGGCCACAACCAGCCCCCAGAGCGAGTCTAGTCTTGCCGCCCTGGAAGCGTCCATACTATTCCAAAATTTTCCGAAAGAAAAGTCGTGAAAACTCGGCAGAAAAGTACTAGGATTCTCTTGTACACCTCAGTAGCCCAAAGGAGGGCTTGAATGAAACTCATCATGCTGGAGACCAACGGAAATCAGCGGTTTGTCTTCTCTTCCCCGCGTTTGCGCGAAAATGTGGGGGCCTCCTACCTCATCACACAGCTTGCCGACTGGACCGAGCAAGCCGCCAGCAGCGCCCACCCGAAGATCGACTTCGGCTGGGTCTCGAAGTCGTCCGGCAAGGTCATCCTGACCGTCGCGACCGAAGACAATGCGCGCAAGCTGATCGGCAAAGTCACCCGCAAGGCCTTTTCTGCCGCGCCCGGCTTGGACGTTTCCGGGGTCTTCGTCGATCTCCGGAATCCCGGCGACGACGTCGAACATCCCCACGTCAGCGATTCCGATCTCAAGAAAGTGCACAGGACAGCCGCCGAGTACGCGCTCAATCGGCCTCCCGCGCAAGCGAGATTCTCGCAGATGCCCTTCCTTCAGCGCGGACGAGACTCGGCGCTTCCGGCGTCGTCGCGATTGGGCGTCTGCGACGAGGCGAGGGACGACAAGGCGACCGCTCTCTCGCTTTCAAGCAGGGTTTGCAGACACCACGCCATCGCTGCGCGCCTCAGTTTCATCGAGCTAGCCGTCGAACAGAAAGATCTAGAAGAGCTAGGAAGGCATCACGATCTGTTGGGGCGCGAAGATCTTCTGACCCGCGACCCGACTATGCTCGAGGAAAAGCTGGCAAGGTCGATCAGCTCCGAGACGGTCGACGGCAGGGACCGCACGGAGGACGAGCGCCTCTCCAAGGTGGCGGTCATTCACATTGACGGCAACGGCGTCGGCGAGATCATGCGCAACCTTCAGAAGTCGCTTGAGACTATCCCCGGCGGCGTCTTCCGTTCAGAAGTTCTTGCTGAGCAGAGCAGATCCGGCGTTGCGGAAGAATCCGCCAGTGCGGGCCCAACGGACGACCCGCATAAGTCCCCGGACGCCCTCCGCCGGTTCCTCCTCGAAATCAACAGACGCCTTGAAAAGGCGATGCAGAAGTCCTTCCTCGCTGCCTGGGCGGAAGTCGCCTTTCTCGCCGAGAAAGACGTCAAAGACATCGCGGCGATCCCCGTCGTGCCGGTGATCCTCGGCGGAGACGATGCCACCGTCATCACCGATGCGACTTACGCGTTGCCTTTCACGGAAAAGTTCCTCACCGCGTTCGAAGAAGAGACCGGCAAAGATGCACTGCTCAAGTATCTGGGCCCCAAAAGCAGGCAGGGCACAGGCGAATGCGCCAAAAGCACCGGTGAGGATGAAAACGCCGAAGGCGCGGGCGAAAACGCGGAAAGAGAAAGCAAGAATGCGGAAAGCGCGAGTGAAAAGCAAGGAGGTCCAATGACGGCCGCGGCGGGCGTCGCGATCGTCCCCAGGAAGTTCCCTTTCCACATCGCCTACGACCTTGCGGAAAGGCTCATCAAGAGCGCGAAGGCCCTCGGCAAGGTCGAAGGAGAAGAATGCTCCACTCTGAACTTTCACGTGCTGTTCGATTCAACCGTTTTGGACCCCGATGAGCTGTTGCGCTCCTATAAGTCCTTCACGCGGCGGCCGCTCAAGGTGACGTCCGACGTCGATCTTGAAGCCAAGGCGAAGAAGGGCCAATCCGCCGCACCCGAAGGAGCAGCGGAAGACCCGCATGAACACCCCGCTCTGCGCGGACACCCCGCCTGGAAAGAGATGTGCGAGCGCACCGCGCTTTTCAAAGGATTGAAGCCGGCCGGCGGAAACGAAGAGCCCTTGGCCTTCCCGAAAACCAGGGCGGCGCGGATCAGGAAGCTTCAGTCTGACACGGCCAGGGAGGAGATCGCTTCGAGTGCCGAGCAGGCACAAGCCAAGAAGCAGGATTCGGACAAGAAGATCGACGCCGAGTGGCAAGCCGCCAAGGACTCCAACGGCGAGCTAAGCAATCTGCTGGACGCGATCGGCGGGCCAGATCTCGTCTTCGACCTGATCGAGTTGGCCGACCTGCTGCCGCAGAGCTATCTGGAGGAACTGGAAAGAAAAGAAACGGGCCAAGAAGGCGCAGCAGACCAGCAGAACGACGAGGGCCAAGAAGGCGCCGTCGGCAAAACGGACAAGGCAAGCAAAGGAAACAGGGATTCGACAAACGGAAACGGCCCGTCAGTCGCTTCCCAGGAGGCAAGGAAATGAACAGCATCCCCGTGACGATCAGATTCACATCCGACTGGGGCGTCGGCACCGGCGTCGGCTACGCAGGCGGCGTCGACTCCGTCGTCGAAGTCGACGAAAACAATCAGCCCGTGGTGCGCGGAACCGTCATAACCGGAGTGATTCGCGAGCAGGCGCTCACTGTGGCTCGGGCTCTCGACGGCGGGCAATCGGGAAGATGGCACGCTTTCATCGGCTCGCTTTTCGGGGGCGCGCCGAACCTTGGAGACGCCGACGAGGATGAAACCGTCCCGCGGGCGGTCATCTTCTCCGATGCGCGCATCTGCGAAAAAGCGAAGGCTGCCGACGATGCCGGCACCGCCAAAGTGACCGAGGTCGTGAGCGTCTCAATCGACGAGAAGACAGGCGCCGCAAAGCCCGACCATTTCCGAATCATCGAACGGGCTCCGGCCTGCGTGCTCAAGGGCCGCGTGGACTTCGTCGATTCGGACACCTGGAACGAGGATCAAGTCGAGAGTGCAAAGTTCGTGCTGGCCCTTGCCGGAACGCTCGTGCCGGCGATCGGGTCCGAGAAGACAAACGGCGACGGGCGATGCGAGATCACCGTCGGCTTCCCGGACGACGTCGGCGGTGGCTGCTCCGCAAACTCTGACGAGGGCGAAACCGCCGGGTCCGGCGAGGATGGCTCCTCGGACTCCGGCGCAGACCAATCCCCCAGTTCCGTCGATGGACAAGCCGAAGCCGCCCACGCCGCATGTAAAGGGTGGCTGCAGGAGAAACTCGGTAGCCTCACCAAGGCGCCCGCCCCGGTCCATGTCGGCGCACCGGGCGAACCTCCTTGCGTCGCGAGCGCGGAGGATACGGATCCGTCGAAGCAAACCGATCAGCACAAGCAAGCCGAGTCGAAAAGGAAACCGGATCGCCAGCGAGCGGACGGCCGGGCCGATTCGCCGTCATACCGCTCGTTCGACTTGAACATCAAGTTGAAAACGCCGGTGGTCTCCTACGAGGCGCCGATGTCCAACGAGGTGCGCTCTCTCGATTTCCTGCGTGGAACCGTGATGCTGGCGTGGGCGCATTCGCGCCTGTGTGCCGAGTTCCCCAAAGACACGCGGATTCGCAATGCCGTGGTCAACGGCGACCTGTTCGTTTCGGACGCGACGGCGTGCGTCGCAGGGGTTCGCGGGCGGCCTGTTCCCATGGTCTTCTCCTATCCGAAGGTCCCCGGCGAGCGGCCGGACGGCAGCAGTGCCGACGACGAGCCTTCGACCGGCCAATCAACCAACTCGGCGGGCGAGCCTTGCAGGGTGAAGGGCGAACCCGGCAGTCCCGGCGACGGCCCCGATATGCAAGCCAGCGAAACCGCCCCGTCGACGCGAGAGCTGTGGAACCGCCTCATCTCGAAGGAACCGGAGAAAGTGCACGTTCCGGTCCGGTCGGGCTACATCTTCGACTTCGGGGACGGCGAACCCGGCAAGCCGAGGTATGGCACGGGCGCGCCTCCGGTGACCGGACGCCAGTCCACCGCGCACGACGCAGTTCGGGGAACCGCAAAAGACGGCCAGCTCTTCCTGGTGCGGGCGCTCGCGGCGGGTCTCACATTGCAATCCGAGGTCACGATCACCGAGAGCCTGTATAAGCACCAGCCGACGGTCACCAAGAATCTGTGCGAGCGCCGGCCAGGAGAGGCGCAAAACGAGACACAGCAGGTCAGCCAGCGCGCTCTCGGCGAGATGCTGCCCGAGATCCTGCACGGGCAGGCCCGCCTCGGGTCGCGCAGGCTCACCGGAACGTTCGGCCTCGCCGAGTGCGAGACGACGGAGAAACCCACATCCGACCGCGCAGCCGCAGGCGGTGACGCAGATGCAGGCGGCAACGGCGCAGCCGCAGGCGGCAACGCGGCTTCGGGGAACGGTTCAGTCGCAGATGTCCGCGCAAACTTGGACGACAATGCAAACACGGGCAACGCCGATGCATGGGACAGCGAAGGCGCCACGACCATCTGGTTCACCTCCGACCTTCTTCTGCGCTCACGGTCGCTCGGCGCGGCAGGCAGTTCAAAAGACATCATCGATGCTTTCAATCGCTCCAAGGCCTTCGACAGCGCGGATGCGCGCATCGAACTCTTCTCCCCAGAAAAGGAGGGCACCGCAGCTTCCAAGCAAGACGCCAACGACTGCGAAAGCGACCATCGGTACCGAGCGGGATTGAGATACCGCCGGGTCGATTCTTGGTCGGCCGCCGAGGGCCAGCCTCGCGCGACCCGCCTCGCCGTCCAGGCCGGTTCGGTCCTCAAGGTTCGCCTCGGGGACAACGCCGAGCAGCGGCGAAAAGCCCTCGCCGCCTTGCGCGAGCTGGAAACCGTGGGCATCGGCGAACTGCGAGCTCAGGGATTCGGCAGGTTCGTCGTCGGCGATCCCCTGCTGAGCATCGGGGACAACGACGGCAAGAAGCTCCACGTGCAACTCCTGCACAGCAACGACTTTCTTTCGGACGAAAAATGAAACCTATAGCCTTAACTCACCAACAATCCAATGCGAATCTGGCGACGTCACACGTCGCCAATCTGAGAATGCAAACCGGCCCCAATCTGGCGATGTCGCACGTCGCCAACCCAACAACACTAACCAGCGCCAATCCGATGTCGCACGTCGCCAACTCAACAGCACGGCTCAACGTCAGCGTAGTGACGCTGCTTAACGCGAATCCGACGTCGCCGTCCAAAGAAACCGCCAAGGAGGAGAACCGATGAGTCTCACGCGATACAGGCTCGACGTCGTTCTGGTGACGACGTCGCCCATCCACTCCGGCGGGCCGGAGGAGGAAGTCGACAGAACGCCAAAAGCGATCGGCAACGACGAGCGAAAGGCCGTCCCGCAACGATTCGCGCGCAATGCCAGCGGAACGCCCGTGTTGACGGGCCGTTCGGTCAAGGGCGCGCTGCGGGCCGCGTTCTTCGAGGCGCTCGACCTCAATCTTGTCAAAGACCCCGAAATCCCAGCCTCCCAGAGGTTGAAGGACCTGTGGGGGCGGGAAGAGGCCAAGGGCGGAGACGACGCGCCTTCCGGCTGGGCGTCGGCGCTGACCTTCGAAACGGTGTCCCTCGGAGGCGTCATGAAGGCGGATTCGTTCATGCACCGCCCGGGCATCGCCATCGATCGCTACTGGGGATCGGCGGGCGACGGCGCGCTCTTCTTCCACGAAGTGGCACCCGCCGGGCAGGAACTCCGTCTGGCGATCACCGCTGAAGTCGACCCGCGCCGGTTCGCGAAAGGAGACGAGCCTGCGATCGAAGAGCTCGAGGCGGACGTCGAACGGCTCTTCTCCGTCATTCTGGGCCTCCTCGATTCGGACCGCGTCGCCTTCGGAAAACGCAAGGGCGCAGGCTGGGGGCGCGTGAGGATCGCCGAGCCGAGCGAGATCAAGGACGGCAAACCCCCTTACTCGCTCACGAAGGCACGTCTCGACGACGTCGAAGGCCTCAAGGCCTGGCTGAAAGGGAAGCCCATTAGTGGGACCGACGGCGTCGGACCGGCAAAGCTCGGCGCCGACAACCGAATCACGATCGACATCGAATGGGAAAGTCCAACGGGGATTCTCGTCGCCGAAACTGACGAAGAGAAGCAAGAAGAGAAGCAAAAGGACGCCGCGAAACCAGGGGTGTCCGAAGGGCCCCAAGGCGAAGCCGAGAATGCCGACGGGCAAAAGAGCGCCAAGGAGAAACTGAACGTGGCGCACCCGCTGCGGGCGTACAAAACGGACGACGACGAGCAGAAGGCCCCTCTGGTGCTTCCCGGAAGCTCGGTCCGAGGCGCGCTTCGCACGCGCGCTTCAAGAATCGCTCGGACGATTCTTTACCGGAAGCGCGAAAACGAGGCGCCGGATTGGTCCAATACGCCTGTGCACGACCAGCTCGCCAACGATCCGACACTCGTCCGCGCGCTGTTTGGAACGACAGAGCGGCGCGGGGCGGTGACCGTCCTCGACACGCTTTCCATTCCGAGCGAAGACAACAAAGCCGAAAAGCTGCGCACAGTCACCCATAACGCCGGCGATCGATGGACGGGAGGCGTGATCGACGGCGGACTCTACGAAGAGGAATACCCGGTCCCTAAGTGGAATGTGCTTCGCATCGAGGTCGACCCCGAACGAATCGTCGGGCCTTCGCAAAGTGACGATGGGCCTCAAGCCGACGCCGGGCCGAAGGCCAACGCCGGATCGAAAGGCGACGGCGGGCCTCGACACGACAGCGGATCGCAGGGCGCTCACGGCGCAGACAACCGACGCGACAAAACCGCGCTCCGCCGCCAACAGGCCGCAATCTGCCTGCTGGGCTTGGCCCTCGCGGAACTCGCAACCGGGACGCTTCCGTTGGGCAGCCGCGGAACCCGAGGAATGGGCGAAGTGAAGGTCAACCGCTTAACCGTAAAGGGGCCTGAAGACATCCTGCCTCCGCCTGCGCAAGAGTGGGACATTCACGGTGACGACGGCGAATCAGTGGCGGAGAAACTCCTCGCCCAGCTCCGAGGCGTCAACGAGAAGCTCCAAGAAGGCGCGGCTGACGGTTTGGACCTCAATTGGACGGACTTTCTTAACGAGAAGGACAAGAAGGCACAACGATGAGTCAGAATACCCCCGCAACACAACAGAACAGCGGCAGGTCGCGCAAAAGCGCGGAATCCGCTGGCACGAAAGACCTTTCCACCCCGCTCTGTAAAGCAAAGTGGAGTCGCGTCTTCATCCCGAACGCAACGCTCAGCGACGCATTGGAGCGCGTCCGAGCAGCCGAAGCGGAACCGACACAGCAGCTCGCATCCGCACAGGAGGCCCCCGGGCAGGGAGACGAATCTGGAAGCCCGTCCCAAGCTTCCAAATTTCACATTCTCCAAGGGATCGCCTATACGACGTCGGGCGCGAAGGCGATCGTCAGGGTCGACGCCGCCGCCTCGCCGCTCGTCGATTCATCGCATGAACGCGTCCCCCTCAACACCGTATACGAGCTGCGCCTGTGGCAGGTGATTGCCCCAGAGAGCTCCTCGGAAAGCCCCCAACCGGGTAGATCCGCGAGCAATCGCGAATCAGGTGAAACAGCGAACAATTCCGAATCGAGCAAGGCGGCGAACGATTCCGATTCGAACGGCGGCGTCCTCGCCCGCGAGATTCGCTGGCTCAACGGGAACGGCCGCGCGGAGATCGTCGTCGAACGGCTTCGAGAAGGCGAAGAGCACAACGCAACCGCACATGAAAAAGCGGAAGACGACGGAACGAACAAAGACAACGAGGCGAAAACGCTCCGCCAAGGGTGCTGGTACCGAGTGAACGAGTACCTTCAACACGGCGCGGACATCTCCGGCAAGAAAGAGCTCGACGAAACCGACATCATGCGCAGCATAGAGGTCTTTGTCGAGGAGCCGGAGTTCAGCAAAGAGGAGCCGAAGTTCGGCAACACGGTGTTCGCCGACGAGCTCATGACCGGAAGGTGGGCATAAGAAAGTGCGCAGAAAAATGATCGGAAGACCGGCCAGAGCACGGCGGCTCGCGGCAACAGGGAAGGAAAACTGACATGGGCGCATTCCATTCAGCGGTCAATCGGATTCCGGTTCTTCGCCGGGGTGCGCAATACTTCGTCGCCGAAGGAGCGCTGCCAAAAGACGTCTTCGACGATGGCAAAGCTCCCGGCCACGACCGGCTTGCGGACGAGGGATGGTCGGGCACGATCGACCTTGAGATGAAGGTCCGCACTCCGCTCGTTTTCGGGAACCAATATAAGGAGGACGCCGAAGGCAACCGAATAAAGGAATCCGACGCAACCAAGAGGATTCCCGGCTCTAGGAACGTCATCGAAGTGCCGATGGACGGTTCAGGGCGGCCGTTCGTCAGCCCGACGATGGTCAAGGGAATGGTCTCGCGCGCCTACGAAACCTTAACGGCCTCGCGCTTCCGAGTGTTCGGCGAGCATCGTGACCCGCTCACCTATCGGGTGGACCCGTCGCAGGCGAATCAGCTCTTTCCCGCGAGGGTCTGCCGCGACGAGGCCGACGACCTCGCCGTTGAAATCCTCAACGGCAAGGGCGAGAAGAACGAGATGGCGCTTCTGGTCGACTCCCTGAACATCGAAGGCGTCGAAGTCGTTCGCGAAGGCCACGCGCAGCCAGCCCCAAACGCGAGAGCGCCTCAGCGCCCGCGAGTACCCGGAGCCGGACTTTTTCTGCCTGCGGAGCAGGTGCTCAAGAGGTTTCGCTCATTGACTCCCCACGGGGATCCGGTTCGTGTCGGTTTGACTCGCCTCAAAGACGGCAGGCTCGTAGTTACGCATGTGCGGCGCGAGGACACCGGTGAACTTGAAGAGTTCTTCCGTGTGGTCCAAAAGGGCTATCAGAGTCGCAGGCTCATTGAAGTTGAGGGGTATGCCTGTCGCACGGCCCCGGACGGCAAATTCGCAAGCGACCTGTTCGAGAACAAGAAGTACGAGAGGTTCTTCTTCAAGATCGATTCTTTGGGGAAAGACATCTCGGGAACGATTCTGCGGCTCACTGAAACGAACATTCGCGACTACAGGCTGATCGTCGAGAGTTATCGCAAGGAATCGGACGAATACAAGGGGCCCGAGCCTCATCTGCTCAATCGCGCGTCGCAAAAGCGCGAAAATCCGGCCGCAAAAGGCGCTTCCGCACAGCCCGACGACGAGCCCGACGACGCATCGGCACCAGCCGGCGGCACATCCGAGCCAACCAGCAGCGCTCCGGCACCAACTGACGGAACACCTGCATTGGCCGACAGCGCTCCGGCGCCGATCCTCGCGGAGGGCGACCTCGTCTTCGTCCGCCTCGACACTGACGAGGTGCCAGACTGCTACGGCAAAACGTGCAAGAACATCACCGTATGCGAAGTTCTGCCCACAATGGTCGGACGGCGAGCGTATCGGAGCAGTCCGCGGGAGCTCGCTGAGAATCAGTTGGCCGCGCCCCTGAAGAATCGCGACGAGGCGTCTCCGGCCGACAGGCTCTTCGGCTACGTCGTGCCGGAAACGATGGAGAACGCAAAGGGCGGCGACGTCGCCTATCGCGGTCGCGCCTCCTTTGGACAGGTCGACTCGTCCGGCGTGAAAGTGTGCCGCAAGGAGAAGAAGCTGGCGCCGCTTCTCGAACCAAAAGTCTCTTCCGCCCGGCGCTTTCTGACCGACTCCGGCGGCGCCACTCCTCGAATCAAAAGGGACAATGAAAGCGCCGGCAACGCTCCAAATGAGAGAAAACAAGAAGCCAGCGCCAAAGAAGAAAAAGAGGAACGGCGTCTCCTTGCCCGGAGAGAGTATTTCGGGCCGGGGCAGCTCCTCGGCGCGGCGGCCTACCCCGTTCACCGCGAACCGCAAGTCGACGAAACCGGCTTCCTCAGAAGCGCAACCGAGCTTCCCCAGCTCGACCTCGAGCAGGGCAACGACGACGTCCGGATCACCGCCAAAACGTGGATCAAAGCCGGAAGCTCGCTCAAGTGCACCTTGCGCTTCGAAAATCTCAGCAAATTCGAGCTGGCGGCCCTCGTGTGGGTGCTCACTCCGGAAAACCTCGTCCCGTTGGAGGCACGCAAGCACGCTGGCAAGACTGAAGGCAAGGCCAAAGGCGAAGCCGGCAAAGAGGACGGCGAGGAACCCGCCAAACCCGTCGGATTCCTGCGAATGGGCTTGGGCAAACCGTTCGGTCTGGGCGCCGTGGAAGTGCGCATCGCCGAAGGCGGCTTGAAAGCCTGGCGCGGGCGAAGTCTCGCAAAATCCTACGAATCGCTGGAGGCATGCCTCGGTTTCGGGGCCAAGACGCGCAAGCCGTCGAAGTTCTCCTTGAAGAAGCTCATGCGCGAGGTCGATCCCGATCGTCGCTTGGACCTCGACCGCCTGCCATGGATCCAGGCAATGCAGCGTGCGGCCTACGGCTATGACGACGGCATCGAAGTGCGCTATATGTCCCTGGCCGAAAACAAGGCGAACAACCAGACGAACAGCAAAACCGGCGAACCGCAGGAAGGCCGCGGCTTGTCGCCCACTGACCTCTGCGGCTCTTCGCCGAGCACCAAAACATACCGTCCGTCCCCAATGCGAATTTCGACGGAATGAAACGTCTGGAAACCCATTATGAGTGAGAAAAACACTGACGAGTCTCGCGCTACCGGCCATGCGCCGAAAGATTTCCAACCGTTCCATTCGGCCGTCAATCGGATACCGCTGCTTCGAGCGCGGGCGCAAGCTCACGCAGCGGAAGTGCAAGCTCACGCGAAAGAAGCGCAAGCTCACACGGCGGAGGCACAAGCTCGTGCAAAGGAGGCACAAACTCACGCGACGGACGTTCGCAACGCCGTCGGCGCATTCCCCAAGACGCTCTTCGACGACGGCGTCGCCAGCGGTCACGACCGCCTGAAGCCCGATAGGTGGTCGGGCTCGATCGACGTGGAGATGACGGTTCACACCCCTCTGGTCTTCGGGAAGCATGACGACGCCCAAAAACATGACGACGCCCAAAAACATGATGACGCCCAAAAGCACGACGGCGACCAAAGCGGCACGGAGGAGGACAGCGAGGCCCCCACCAGCGAGGTCTCGGGAAGCCGCCGAAGCGAAGAATGCGAGGACGGCACGCCCGAAGAGCCTTTCGTCAGCCCGACGATGGTCAAGGGAATGGTCTCGCGCGCCTACGAAACCCTGACAGCCTCGCGTTTTCGGGTGTTCGGCGCGCATCCGTCCTCTTCAAACAAGCTGCGGCGCACCGACTCGTTCCATCGCGCCCAGCTCACATATAGGGGCGATCCGGCCAGCGCTCTCATGCTTGTTCCGGTGCGAGTGGAGGAGGCACGCGGCGACGGCTCCCTAAAGCTCGAGCTGTTGCGGGGAACGACGCCGCACGAATCGGTGCGCAGCTCCGACGACGGCACGAAGGAGTACTCGATCCTAAGGGCGGCGGCGCTCCCCGACCGCGAAAGCAAGCACATCAAACCCGTCAACAAGAAGTCTTTCAAGGAAGCCCGCCGCCTCGCCCCGCACGGCGAGCGGGTTCGTTGCACGATGACCCTGTGCATTCAAGGTCAGCGCAAGGCCCCGCTCTACGCTTATTGGGTAGTCACAGACATTTTCGACGACGCCGGAAAGAAGCACCGCCTCTTCAACGTCGGCGAGGAGATCGTCTCTTTTTCCAATTCGACAATGGAGAGGTCGGCACGCGACCTTCAAGGCGACTCGAAAGAGCGGCTGGCCGAATCGGGAAGTCGGCGGCGCGATTCGGAAAGACGGCCGGGCGAATCGGAGAAGAACGGCGTCCGCAACCGGGACGCGCACTGCGGAAAGCCTGAGACAAGAACCGCCTGGGGCTACGCCTACCGCACAGCCCCCGACGGCAAATCCGCGGGTCAATTGTTCGAGAAGAAACACGATGAGCGCTTCTTCTTCAAGATGGACCCGAACCAAAGCGAGTTCGCCGTCGCGCCCTCGTCCGTCCACCAATCCTACAAGGACATCATCGCCAGCTATCTGTCCCTCAGAAGACAGGAGATAGAGAAGGGTGAAAGGGCGGAAGCGCCTCTGCCCAATCGTTTCACCCGCATGGCGGACAAGAGCGAGTCCAACGCCCTCAAACCCGGCGATCCAGGCTTTGCGGCGCTCGAGAAAGGCGACCTCGCATACGCGGTGCTCGACGCAGACCAGACCACGGTCCGCGAACTCGTTCCCGTCATGGTCGGACGGCACGCCTACTCGAAGAGCCCGTGGGAGCTCGCGAAGGATCAGAAGGCTCTTCCGCTTTCTGAGGCCGGGGAGGCTTCGGCGGCCGATCGGCTTTTCGGATACGTCGTGCAGAAAACCGGAGGCGACGAGGCTCAGAGCGGCTTTCCCGGCGACGTCGCCCTTCGCGGACGAATCGAGTTCGGCCCGATCGACGCCTCTGGGCCGAACGCGTTCGACCCCTCGCTGAAAACCGTGTGCAAGCTGAAGGAGCCACGTTTTCTGCCGCCGTTGCTGGAGCCCAAACCGTCTTCAGCCCGAAGGTTCATTACGGATGAAGAGGGCAAGACGCCAAGCCCAGCGGCTGCGGGCGCCCCGGCACTGGACAGCGCGGCAGCGTCGGAAAGCGCGGCGGCCCGGGCGAATGCTCAAGATTCGAGCCGTCAGGCGATTGCGCGCAGCGAGTGTTTCTCACGCGGGCAATTCTTGGGAATCGCCGCATACCCCGTGCACCGTTGCCGTTTGGGGCGGAACGAGCTTCCCTCGGCGGGCGGGCAAGTCCTTGCCAATGGAAAGGAGACCGAGGAGAACGTCAAGGTTTCCCTTGCCGTTGCCTCTTTCATACAGGCAGGTTCGGTATTGCGTTGCCGGATCCGTTTCACAGACCTCGCCCAGGAGGAACTCGCAGCCCTCCTGTGGGTTCTCACGCCGGAGAACCTCGTGCCGCGAAGCGTGCGAGACAGGCGCACTCATGCCGAAAGGGAGGGAAGCCGGGAAGAATCCTCTGCGACCAAGCCGCCGATCGGATACTTGCGCATGGGCCTGGGCAAACCGCTCGGGCTAGGCGTCGTCGAGGCGAGAGCCGTGAGCATCAAGGCATATAGAGGCGAGGACCTCGCGGAAAGATATGAGTCACTGGACGGATGCCTCGGCCACATGCCGACGGGGCCCGAAAGCCCGTCGCCCGGCATCGCGGACTTCTCTTCGGTTCTCAGAAGGTTCAAGCTCGACGAACAGCCCTGGGTCGAGGCGATGCAGCGAGCGGCATACGGGTACGACGACGTTCGGCAAGGCGAGCAGGGCAAGGCCCGCGAGGTCGAAGTTCGCTATATGACACTCGAAGAAAACAGAGCCAACAATCAGACGGTGACTCCTCCAAGAAAGAAAGGAGAAAGGAAAGTCGTCCAACCGCCCGCCGGGTCCCCGGCGAAAGGCAGGGGGCTTTCCCCCATCGACCTTTTCGGCTCAATGGCGGAACAACCGCTGACCGTCCAGCCCAGAAAACAGAAGAAAAAGAGAAAGTCATCGGGCGGCAAATCGAGGAAGAAAGGCAAGAATGACGGAAAGAGAGCGAGATCAAAGAAGTAGCCCGACGCTGGGAGCGCTGTGTGTGGCTGTTGCGCGCCCGTCTTGCGGTGATGCGACTTTCAGGGCTGCGACTTTGACTTTCAGGGATGCGACTTTGAGCGATGGGCCATGGCGTCCGCAACTGCTGTCGCGCGTGCGCCCCGCGAGTCTCCGGCTCCGGACGCCCTGACTCTGCTGTGGGATGTGGGAGTCTTGAGGGCTCGCATTTGCTTGGGTTTTGCAGTGAGTCTGCTGTGCACGCGCGGACACTGGGAAAGTCCTGACAATGGGGGACTTTTCGGCTTGAGCCCATCGAAAGTCGGCGCGAGCGACGGGGTTGGGGCGATCGGTGGCGCATGGCCGTTTAGTGGCAGAATCACGCAAGAGTGTGGTCTAATAGAGGCAGTGCTTACTGGCGAGTCGGGGTACGTGAATCGCCGGTGGCGACTACCGTAGAGTAAGCGGCGTTGTGGCGCGGCTTGTAAAGGTGCCCGTCGATAAGCACCAGCACCACACGGTGTATTGAGACGATTGACCCGCCCTGCAAGGATGTCCTTGTTCAGGTCGATAAGCACCAGCACCACACGGTGTATTGAGACGACGAGTGAACTCACGCGAGCCCGGGAGTGTAAGAGGTCGATAAGCACCCAGCACCACACGGTGTATTGAGACGTGAGCGCCAAAACCGTTGAGTAGGAGGTTTCTTGGCGTCGATAAGCACCCAGCACCACACGGTGTATTGAGACTTTTTTGGCGGATAGGATGGCGTCATTGGCATCCGTCGATAAGCACCCAGCACCACATGGTGTATTGAGACGCCTTTTCGTTGCCGTACTGAAGCCCGATCTCGGTCGATAGGCACCCAGCACCACATGGTGTATTGAGACGCTTGGGCGAGGGATCCGGTGTCGGAGTCGGCGAAGTTGGTAAGCACCCGGCACCAGAAGGTGCATTGAGACCTGAACCCCGGCTTGCGCCGAGGCCCAGCGCGCAGCGTTGGTAAGCACCCAGCACCAGAAGGTGCATTGAGACATCAGCCGGACCGCCACCCGGGCGAAGTGCCCGGTTGGTAAGCACCCAGCACCACACGGTGCATTGAGGAAGAAAGTGGGCGTAGCCTCCGTGCGCGAATCAGCTTTGAACGACGTCGATGGTTGGAGCGCACGGAAGCTGCTACCAGATGCCGTGGTAGAGCCCCACTTCATCGAGAGTCACGGCGGTTCCCAAGAGTTCAGCGCGGCCAACGCACGCTCCGCATAAGGGGTAAACGTGAACCACGTCGTCGGTTTCGCTGATGATCCCTTCGATGTGCGCGCGAACTGCGCTGAGGTCGTCAGCTTCCAAACGCAGCTGAAAAACCGATTCCTGTATCCGGTACCCCCACCCTTGGAGGTAGGCGGCCAGGCGCGTGCGCCGCCTGTCGGAAGAGACGTCGTAAGCGACAATCGCGGTCATCGCCATGACACGCCCATCCATTCGTAGTCCCGCTCCATGATCGCGCGGCCAAGCAACTGCGCGCTGTGGTGGATGTGTCTGCGCCACGTGCCGGAGAACCCTGGGAGAGCGCCCTTGACGCGGCGCTGAAGCGTCGCTTCATACCCGTCCACCAACGCCTTCTTGCCTTCGCGGTTAAGCCACACCCCCTTGCCGTCGTCGGAAGGCGATGCATGCTCCGGTCTCAGCCGATGCGAGCGAAGCAAACTGACCACCGTGCGGTCCACGAGCAGGGGGCGAAACTCCTCCATGAGGTCAAGCGAAAGGCTGGGGCGTTTGTCGGTCGAAGCGTGCAGCACTCCGAGCGACGGCTCAAGCCCCGCGGCGAACAACGCGGCCGTGCACTCCCCCAGCAGGATCGCGTACCCATAGGAAAGGGCGGCGTTCGCCATATCCTTCGGCGGACGCCTGCTGCGGCACGGAAACGACACTCCCTCCGGCACCAGCCCGGCAAGACAGGCGAAGTAGGCGGAAGACGCCGCCCCTTCAATCCCGAAAATCTCATCAATCGACGCCGCGTCGAAGAGGTCCTCCATCGACGAACGGATCTCCTGGCACGTTTTCCCAACGTTGACGTTCCTGTCCCGACGCCCGATGCGGTGGAGAACATGAACCTGGTTGCGCATCTTGGCCCGAATTAGACTCCGAGCAAGAGGCATGCGCACCTCGACATCGGCGGCAAACTCCGCCTGTCTCAAAAGACGCTGGGCGTTCGCCGTCGAACGCGGCCCGGCAAGCTGGCCCAGATATGTGCCGCGCCGGGAAAGGCAGAGCACGTCGACGTCATTGTACAGCGCCCACGAACGCGCCCCGGCCGAAAGCCCCACGCTCCCGGTCAGCACGATGCGATTGACGGCTCGGCGAGGAATCGAGACGTGAGGCAGCAGATCAATGCCTTCAACGATCAAACGCTCCTTCGACACCCGCACGCACGCGCCGTCGCGGCCTATGTACAGGACGTGATCAGGGTTCACGTCAGGCTTGACGTGATGATGGGGGTCGCAGTTAGGACGACTTCTCGAGAAATCCACACCTAGGCAACAGAATTCTTCATCGAAACTTGTGAGCGATAACGTCGATCGTTTGCCTGCGCAGCTCGCCGTCGGCGGCGTCCTTTGCCAGCACCGTTCCCCACGCAGCTTTTAACCCTTCGATCGATGTGATTCGATCGAAGGCGCTTCCCGGAACAACCCGCCCTTGGGTGGCCCGGAACGCCTCAGTCACCTGAAGCGGATAGACGGTAGCTCCGAGATGGCGGAGCACAGCAAGAATAGGCTGCCGCCTTCTGAAACCGCGTCCTTGCGATTTTTCTCCGTTATTCATGACAACCCCGTCTCTGGAGTTACATCCGAACGGATAGCCGGACGCTTTCATTATTGCCCGCCGGACGGCGGCACGCAGCCGACTTTGTGCAGAAAACCGGGGTTCAGCCTTCAGCGTATTCGATCACCGCACCCGTATCATCTTCCATTGCTAACAATAAGGAGATCCGGCCCGCACCCAACCAGCAAAGGTCGGGCCGGGCCGAACGATTGCCTCGAGAATACAGCTACCACACCCCGCTGTACAGGCCGACGTCGTCCAAGGCCGGCGCCGTTCCGAACACCTCGGCGCGCCCGCAGCAGGCCGCGCACAGGGGGTAGACGTGGACGACGTCGTCGGTCTCGCTGATGAGCTTGTCGATGCGCGCGCAAACCTCCGAGAGCTCCTCGTTGCTCAACCGCAGTTGGAACACGGACTCCTGCATCCGGTAGCCCCACCCTTGCAGATAGTTGGCCAGGCGTGTGCGGCGGCGGTTGTTTGCGACGTCGTAGGCCACAATCACCGTCAGCGCCACGACACGCCCACCCAGTCGTAGCCAGGCTCCAAGATAGCGCGGCCGAGCAGCTGCGCGCTGTGGTGGATGTGCCTGCGCCACGGGCCGGCGAACCCCGGCAGAGCGCCCTTGACGCTGCGCTGAAGAGTGGCCTCGTACCCGTCGACCACCGTTTTCTTCCCGTCTTTGTTGAGCCAGACGCCAGCGCCGTCGTCGGACGGACCCGCGTGCTCCGGGCGCAGACGCCGGGACCGAAGGAGCCCGAAAACCATGCGGTCCACGAGCAGGGGGCGGAACTCCTCCATGAGGTCGAGGGAAAGGCTGGGGCGTTTGTCGGTCGAAGCGTGCAGCACTCCGAGCGACGGCTCGAGCCCGGCGGCGAACAGCGCGGCGGTGCACTCGCCCAAAAGCAGCGAATAAGCATAGGAAAGGGCGGCGTTCGCCATGTCCTTCGGCGGGTGCCTGCTGCGGCAGGGAAAAGAGACCTCCGGCGGAAGCAAGCCCGCCACGCACGCGAAGTAGACGTTCGAGGCGGCGCCCTCCATGCCCATGATCTCCTCGACGCTCGCGGCGTCGGGCAAATCCGCCATGATGTACCGGATGTCGCGGCACGCGGCCTCCAGCCCGACGACGCCGATTCGCCGGTCGGCGAGGGCCGCGCCCGCGCTTTCGACGTCGTCGCCCGCGCTGAGATCCTCAGGC
>ERZ772874.139-NODE-139-length-37266-cov-10.495203_pt1 | contig 37266 bp, 39 predicted proteins | sample MGYA00580586_ERZ772874 | MGnify/ENA primary metagenome ERZ772874 (study PRJEB29015, sample SAMEA2737952) | human oral metagenome | biome: human oral; feature: human-associated habitat; material: dental | place: China | collected 2154 ... | reverse complement strand
AACCGCCCCGGCCGGCATCGCCACCGCAACCCAACAAAGCCAACTGCACACCGCCGGTGAAAACATCCACCTGGTCAGCGGGGCAAACACCGACATTACCGCAGGCCAAAGCCTGACCGCCCATGCGGCAGAGAGCCTCAACCTGTTTGCGCAAAGCAGCGGCATCAAGATGCAGGCCAATCAGGGCAAAGTGGAAGTACAGGCACAGAATGACGAGTTGCAGCTGAATGCTTTGAAGGATGCAACGTTAACCAGCAGCGCAGGAAAAATCACCATTGCGGCGAAGGAAGAGATTCTGATTACCTGCAAGGGGGCGTATATCAAACTGAGCAACGGGGAAGTTGAGATCGGGAGTCCGAAGGTGGTGCGGGTGAGGGCGCCGTTGGTGGTGAGTGGGGCGAATAGTGCAGGAGTAAATATGAAAGGTATGCCAGCAGTAGAACGTTATGATGAGCAGTTCCAATTTTTATTTCCTGATGGCAAACCTATGCATTCTATTGCGTATATTATCCATAATAAAGATGAGGTAATTTCCGGCATTACGACTACTAAAGGTCTTAGTCATAGAATACATGCAGAAAAACAGCAGGAATTAAAAACTGAATTACAATGGGCTGATTTTGATTCTGCCCCACCATTTGGAGATGCATAAAAATGGCGACTAATTTAACATTTAGTACATCACAAACCAATCAAACCCCAAAAAGTTGTCATTCTGAAAAATGTACCTGTAATACTTTTTGGTCTATCTTACAACAGACAAGTTATATTAAACTTTCCAATAAAACTGGAAATAATCAATACCGTCTTGAAGAATGGTATGAGCAACGTGCACGAAGAATTGCGGCAATTTATGCACGGATTTATCTAGAAATGGAGAAAGAGTTAGGAGGCAACCCCAATTTAAAAGGGCGTTTTTATTGGATGGGGTTAGGTGCATTTGCCTCAAAAACGGTAGCCGCTACGTTTGATTCTTGGATGACACGGACGGGTTATCAAAGCAATAAGGTGGCCGCTAGTTTGTTTGATGCCCCGAAATCCGTTCATATTTTTGCCAAAGGAAATTTATGGCTATTTATGGATGTTGCGCCATGGCATTGGGCTTGGGCACTAAGTCCAGGTTCGTTTGAACAATGTAAAACCAGTCGTAATGCAAGTAATTATGTTGCTCCTGTAAAAAAAGCCCTCAACGCTTTGCCTTGGGCGTCCACAGCCCTGCCTGGTGTAAAGGGTTTTAAATTGACCGATGAAATACAGGAGGCTTTCAAATTTTTATCTGACATAGAAAAATTAAAGCCATACAGTAAAAAAGCTTTAGGTTTTCAAATCACACACCTTAAGCTGATTGCAGTACAAGAACAGAAGAATATCCTACAAAGCATATGTTGGAATCATCCATGGATGCGCGCGGGTGCGGAGGTGCAACGGCAGGTGGATATGCCCAAAACCTTTATCCGCTTCCACAGCAGCTATGAGGAAGAACCGTATGCCGTCTATCTTCGAAGGTTGAAAGAATCCGGTGGTAGTCATGCGGTTGAATCTTACAAACGGAACGGTATACTGCTGCCGCAGGCGGAAAGGGTCAAATACAGGTTGAAGGAAGACCCATTTTCCTATTCACCATACAATATGAAAGCAGAGGAATATGATAGTAGGATGAAATGGATTTTAGACGTAGCAGATAAATATCATAGATTAATGAGTACAGATCCTGGTAGAGCGTACATAGAGAAACATTTACGTATTATCGCTACTTGGGTAAACAGTACCAAGAAAGAAAAAACCGATGGCTATTCGAACGACCCCAAAGGCAATCAGTAAACGTGTTGTGGCAGCTTTGCTGGCCACTATCCTAATTGCACTAATTTCATTAACCGTTCATGCTTTAAACAAGGAGAAAATCATGCCGCAGGAAGTCACTTTACAATTGGGCAAAAATGGGCCGGAAAGCTTCAAACAGGCAGGTGCGGTTGCGGATCACCATACCGCAGGCGAATTGGCCGGCTTTTTAGATTTAAAATGGCCGTCGAAACAATTGGGAGCCGTCACTATCCGCCACAGCGGCCATGATCTGACTATCCCGCATACTTTTTCTGCTATGGGTACGGCATGGTCTCAGCCTGAGGGGGAGGGAGTAGTCGGTATCGATTTAAACAGCGGCATCAGTGCCGACGAACTTATCCGCCATCGTGAAGCCTATGATTCATGGGTTAAGCTGATGAAGCGGATCCAGGACAGTGGCTGGCAACGCTATATTTATTTATCCAGTCCTCGGCTGACAGGTAAAGATGCCATCAGATATTTCCAAGATGAAGAAAATTTTGGCTTGGGCGAAATTAACGATCCCGGTACAGTTCCCGATTTTAATACATGGTATAGCGTGATAAGACAACGAGCCATTTTCGCATACTTTTATTTAGATGGTGTTGAAATGACTCTTTCATTTGACTCGACCGTCAAAGACCAAGAAGATTTAGATGACATCAATAAAACATTAAGTTTTAAAGAATGGGGGCAGTATATGATGCGGATTTCATTTACGACCGCACGCCACAGCACCCGAAATGACATATATCACACGTTTATCCCTGACGGTTATGATATCGATAAACTTCAAGAAGAAATGGATAAAATCAACTCCAGCCTGCCGGAATACTGGCAACGCTACCGAAACATAGAATTGGCAAAACGTAAAAAAGAGGAGGCCATGCTGGTCAGCAAGGGTTATAAAATCGATGAGGGCTATCAGGATCCCGATTTACTGCCTTATTTACAGAAAGAACCCAAGTTTTAAAGTAGGGACAATATTAAATTGGATTGATTTTGATACCGTGTAAAAACAAAGGTCGTCTAAAGTTTTGACGACCTTTGTTTTTGAATATTGTAGATGATTGTAGAATTAAGAGAAACTGGAATTATCAAGCTCAAATGTTATTATGAATTTAACATAATATACATTATGTTGTTTTTCCTTATTCTTTATAATCGCTTCAATTTATTCCTATTTGTTAACTATTAGTTCATATTACTAATATGCTTTATATTGTACTCTGTATTTAAGTATCTTTCAAACGCCTTTCGTGCATTAGCAACTTTTTTATAGATTATAACACTAAGAAAACATCAATTCTGATGGGCATAAGAATAGATGTTTTCAATAAGCAGCAAACAATACGACTTGGTCTTTTCAGACTTTTTGAGCTATTTACATTCCAAAAAATATGCCATAACCACAATCAAAGCATATCAGCACAAACTCCAAATATATGGCGAGATCTTAAATTCATTAGGTTACAGTGATTTAATTGTACTTGGCGATCCTATTGTTTTTAGACAGACCCTAATCCAATATCATCGATCTTTGAATAAAAGTTCTATTAAGCGTAAAGAGGTTTCATCGTTAAATCAATATATTGCAAGTTGGCACTGTTTTAGAAATTGGTTTTGTTTTACTAGAAATTTGAAGGTGTCTTCGCAAAAAGTCAGATATTTTAAGAAACCTGACAGCATGGTAAATTCAATTCCCATGTGCCAAATTTCTTTACGCATTCCCGAAGATGTGCATGACATCAAACAGATAAGAGACTGGTGCATTACTGATTTGATTTATCATGCCGGTTTGAGAAATTGCGAATTATCTCGATTACAAATCCGTAATTTCGTTCAACACGAACAAGCACTGCATCTTGATAATAGATTCAAGAGGCCAAGAATTGTGTATCTTGACCAGGTAACTACCCATTATCTAGAAAAATATCTAAAATTATTACCAAGTCATTATGGCATGCCAAATGGCCTAAACGCAAAATTTCCATTATTCACGAAAAAAAATGGTACTGCAGTTACAAGGTATGAAATTACTAAAATAGTTACAACCTCAATAACTGCAGATTTGGGTCACTCCTTATCGCCAGGTACGTTGAGAAAAATTTGTGTATTTAATTATTTGATTGCTTCCAAAGACGTTAGGGCAGTTCAAATCCTGATGGGGTATAAGAACGTAACTTCAGTACAAAAATACTATAGCCATGATATTAACCTTATGCGTAATGAACTGAAAAAAGCACCACATAGATTCCATTGGACTTCTAAAGATACTTTTTAAGATATTTGGCTTGCATGAAAATCATCCAAATTGCCACTATTAAAGGCAAAGAGAGCAAGTAGGGCGATATTGATACAGGAATACACATATAAATCATGCAACCCAACCAAATGATCCCAGTTCTCCAGTATTTTGCCCGGTGATAAATGCCGGCACTCTCCCGTGAGGCATTTTCCTGTCTAATAGCTCTCATCACTAACCCATCTATCAAAACCGGGATTGCAAAAATTGCTGCGATACCTACGAACAACGCCAAGTTCCCTAGACGTAAGGAAATAACCTTTAATGTAGCATCGAATTGTTGTAGGTATTTCATACGGGGAGCTAAGTAATTTTTGAATTTATAGCCGAAATCGGCCTCTGACTTAGCTTTCAGAGATTCATTGACTAATGTCAGGTCAAAAAATACGGTCTTCAGCCCCTTGTAACTTAGTCTGGCAATTTGCAGATTAATAGTATCGCCAACCTCTTTAGCTGGGAACGCATCCTGACCAACTGACTCAGACCATTTGATTTCATCTTCCAAGAGATTACCGGTGCCAAAATAATTTTGTGTCAACATCGAACTACCAAAGATAAGCAGCACAATTAAGAATAAGGTATAAGCAGCTTTAAACGGGAGGAATAAGAACTTTAAAGGCAATGAATTCATGTACCATGCGCTTGTATTAGACGGCATAACTACTTCCTTCCGTAAATGCGTTTTCTTCAGCCGAAGGCTGGCTTAGTCTGTAAACTTCGCGCATCTCAGCCGCCATTTCGCCAATATGTGCAGGGATTTTCTCCTGCTTGTCCTTTTTGGGTAAAGGAAGCCGTATTTTATATAGCTGGCCACCTTCAATAAGAGCGAAAGCTTGACCCTTTGGCAATTGGGTTAAATCAGCAGGCGTTAACATAGGAACTGTCTCAGCACCAATCCTGTCTTCGTTACCACTGCTGAAATCTTCGTGACTATCCGGATAAGCAACATCTCCAGCCCTTGATACCAAGGTGCTGGTCATAATTTTGACTTCCGGTAACTGATTGGTCAGCATCTCTGCTGTTTCGACGGTTTTCACCCTAAGCATAATCATCGTATTCAAGTTGCCACCAATTTGACCTGCTTTAGCCGGGGAGCCAATTTTGGCTTCAACGTCTTTCCATGTTTGTGTATAAACCGTCACTTGATAGCCGGCACCACCGGCCTTATTCAATAACGGAATAAATTCGTCACCGATTAATTCATTGAATTCGTCTGCATGAATTGAGACTTTTCTTTTCTGAGTTTTTCCACTCTGTCCAACCCCATGGCCAAATTTATAGATCTGACCTGCAAGAGAGGTTAAGTCAGCAAACATCGCATTACCTACGGCTGCTGCAACTTCGGCATCAGATAGGGAATCCAATCCAATATAGACGACAGCATTTGATTCCATGACTTTGCGCCAGTCCATAATGATTCTTGGATCTGACAAATCCTCTGTATCCGGGCTGATAAGCTTGGCAACTTCGCCAGTCGTCAGTTTCTCCAGTAATGGATACAGAGAGCTGACTAGCTTCTCAAAATAGGATCTGTCATTGGACAAAATACCACCCAATGCGTCAATAAGAGGTTCGTTGTGCTTTTTGGCTTTCAAGAATGAACCGAGCTTCATTGTGTCTAAGTTGCGCCCTGTCTTGACTGCGCTTTTTGCTTCCGACTCCGGCATATCAAAATTGTCGAAGTCTTTCTCCCAACCAGGGTGGTGCTTATCCAATATCTTTTTAAAGTAATCCCCCGCAAGTTCATCTACATTTGCAGCAGACTTATAGATATTTTCATAGCTTGGTTTAATGGATAAACCTTCCATGGTTTTCGTTAAAACGTTGACGAAACGCCATACAAAATCTCGGAAGGCAGCAGACTGACCTTCAGAGGGCAGTTGGTTTGCAATCCTTGTCGCCACCTCGGTAATACGACCATAATCCCCGATAGGGTTGTACCGGCAACTGTACTCGGGGAAACCCAAATGGAACATATAAAACGGCCTGTTTGATTTTTGCGATTCGACATACATTCGAGTCATCAGGTCAGCATCGCCTTTGGGATCAAAAGCGATCGTTACATCACCCCGCCGAATATCCTGAACAATCATGGTTTCGCATAGTCGGGTTTTGCCAACGCGGGTTGTGCCCAATACAACCTTGTGGCCAACGCGCTCCCCTAAATCTTCCCAAATATCATCTTCATCAATTTCAATGCCATGTAATTCGGGAGAACCTCCGACCGGAGGTAAAGGAGCAACCGGATTCCACCATGCCGATTTCCGAGTTATGCGGGAAATCCAGTCTGTCCCCATTGTCTCAATCTCATGTTTTCTCGCTGCCTTATAGAGTTTGGAGGGGTTACGAAGTCCGTCATTCTCAGGCTGGCGAACCATAAAAAGACGTTGGGTATGTGTCTGTGTCCATCTAAATCCTTTCCCAAGAAAAAGTGCTTTATCAGAAGAAGGAATTTCATCAGCGGTTAGGGCATAATAGGGCAACTTCCGAATATTTTTACGGAAACGCATAATGCGTAATGCTGATAACGCGCGTTTGACTGAAACTATCGAAAAAATGGCTAAACTGCCATAAGCAATTACCGGAGGTACAGGCAAATGTGCTACGGAAACCGCTGTGGTTGAGTATGCGGCTACACTGATCCATTCATAGGGTGATCGATAAACGTTTTCAGGGAAGTGGGCACTCATTTTTGTTCCATTACTAATAAGTCGGATTCATCCAATTTAATATCGGTATTATTCTGAGGTCTTGAACCTGGCTGTATGATATGTTTGATATTATGTTCAGGGATAAGGTAGCAATAGAAGAGTCTGCGATTGCTGCCGTTTGTCGTAAGAACCCTATGCAATGAGCTTTTTTTCGTCCTTGCATGCAACCTCAAAGCCTCAAAGCCTTTTTGTGTAAGAGGGCCTAGGCTCTCTGTATCAGATTTATTGAACACGCCGCCGGCGTAATCTCGAAATACAGCTGGCGTAACCAACAGCATTCCCTGTTCAATAAAGTGGACTGTTGCCCCACTTCTATTGACAGCTATGCTGCCGTCTCCTAATCCATCTGCCAGCCATCGTAAAAACTGCGCTCCACGGTCCCTGGCTTCCATATGTTTGGCTTTGACTGAATCCTCGACTATTTCGGTTGACTCTTTTTCGGATTGCTTTTTCAAATTACGTTCAGAAACTAAGGCTTCGAGTTCGGCCATAATCTTTGCCCCGCTTGCAAGGCTATCTAAACCTTGAGAGTCATCCATGACTTGAACCGGGCGTGGACTAGATGTAGGTTCTTTTAGTCTTAGCTGCTCCAGTTCACGCATGCCATTTTGTGCGGATTCAGATTCAGGCAATGTAACTGCTTCAGTATCAATTTGATGAGTTACTGTCTCAGTTGTTTTAATCTGTCCATGTACTGATTCAGGATTAGCTGTTTTCTCAACAGGTTTACGATCATTTGAGAAAAGGTCCGCAAGTTTTTTGCGACCTGCTTTGGTACCCGATTTAATAGTTTTTGGAGTTTTATCTGTCTCAGTTTCTTTAACCTCAGTGTGAGGTTTGGTTACTGTCTCAGTTTCAACTTCCACGCTTACATTTTCCTGAATCGGGCTAACGGCATTTACTGCTGTCTCAGCTTCTGAATTGGTTGGTTCTGTTTGTTCTGAATCAGGTTCTATCAGGTTAAAGTCTGCGATTAAATTATCAATTGAGCTGTAATCCGGTTTATTCGGGTTTTCTGCTTTCTCTGACTGGCTAGATCTATTTTTCTCTGGAGCAGGTGAGTTCTTACTGTTGTCAAAAGCAGAGTCCGCTGTCTCAGTTTGATTTTTTTCGGGTATGGAAGGCTGTTCCGTCATTTCCGGTTGAATAGACAGAAAATCCATTTTGTCTTTGGTGCTGGCTGACTTAGCTTCAATATCTTGTGCTTGAATCGATGTTTTATCCTCCGAAGCTACAACATCTGCTATTTCTTTTTTAGCGGCAACTTCAGAAAGATTGCCTAAGAACTCCGCCGGATAATCTCCATCCGGATACAAGGTTTTGGCATTGAAACAAAGTACACTGAATACATTGCGAACCTTTTCACCGTCCATGCGGGTAAACTCAACCTCTATATGGGTAATTGCCCTGTGAGGATCGTTTTTTGGCGGAATGACGGCACGGTACTCAAATAATGTGTCAAATATCCTTTGGTTATCAGTTGGAAATGACCCTGCAGCAGGATGTTGATTTTTTCTCAAATACTGCCGGATGTAGTCAGGTACATTTTTTGACATCAAATAGATACGATCACCCTTGCGGAACAGGTCACCACCGGCAGTCGTTGCGATGCTGAAATGGATACCTCTGTCGGATAACATTTCCTTCAATGTTTCCATAATGGTCTCAATAAATGGTTTACGCTTGGCAGTTGAGAAGCGTTGACGGCTGCCACTTCGTAAATCTCGAGAAACCGAAGTCATGTCTGCATTTTTTATTAACTGCTCAAGAGGACTACCATCCTTTTCTCCACTCAGATAATTTCTCAAGGTAATCATTAAATTTGGATCTGTTGTGGCAAGCCATTGTCTGACATGCGAAGGAACCAAAGCTTGAAAGAATGTCCAAGCAATTTCAGCATGTGTGCTGTAAGCAGACTTTGCATCAGGAAATTCGACACGATAATAAAGCTTACCGCTTTCAGCCATAGAACCTGCATCAGGCAGCCATAGCAATTTTTCAAGGCTGGTAGCCGAATCAAACAGCTCAACTTGAAATCCAGTCACAGTTTTACCAACATCATGGAGTAGGGCGGCGCACATGATTCCATAACGCCAGGCCGCAGTTTTCTTTGCTATTTCCTCCGTTTTGGCATTAGGCGGCCATGATTGAGATGTGGATGCGACTAAGGCCAGTGCAGCTACATCGAGTGTATGGCGGACTAAACCACCATCACCTGCATGGTGATGAGACTCACTGGCGGGAAGCCTTTGAACAAAGGCTATGTATTTTTCCAAAAAGGGAAGGGCATCCTTGCTCCAGTTTTCATCCGACAACCCTAAATTCATTTTAATACCGGATATTTGAGGGCTTAAGTTGAGCACATGAATCAGTTCATGCGCTTTTAAAATGCGAAACCGGTCATTGACTATGTTCTGATCGTGCTGGGAACCCTCATCACTACTTGATGCGGGTTCCGCACTTTTTTTCGTATTTATCAGGTATAGCATTGAGCCACCGATAAGCATTAGTGAGGATGCTAATGTGATAAGGCTTGTATTCATGATGCTTTAAGCAAAGATGTTAGCCACATGCTGACTTCTTCCTTTTTCGCATGTGGTATATCAGCAATCAATTGATTGGGTAACGTAGTATGTCTAATACAAAATTCACCGAAACTTTCTTTTAGCGAATTCCAGTATTCTGAACCGTATTGAGCCATTAGAAATAAGATTTCAAAGTCATCAGCCAAAGCATCTGCAAAAACCGAGTCATTAATATCTTCCGGCAATGGTTCTAAAAGTTTCTCCAGCTTCTCGATAAGGAAGGTTGCCGTATTTTCATCGTCATCGAGAGTCATCATTTCCAGATAACCGGTAGCACGCTGCATCCAGTACAACAACACGCAAGACCAGTTTTTATCGATATTTGTAAAGCGATTTACGACACCAAGAAACTTGGAAAGATCTATTTCATTCATTTTGATTAGAAAGTTAGTGTTGATAAACCATTCATATAATCAAAAAAAGTTACTATGTCAAAAATCAAAGTAAAAAAGGTTATTTTAATTAGATTTGTCACAAAACATAATTTATAGAGTATAATAACGCCCCTTTTAATAAACAAAGGCCTGCATTTTGATATGCAGGCCTTTGTTTTACCTTTAACTTTTATCCTTTTCCCTTAAACCTTTTCCTTTAACCGTTAAGGCTGTTGCTTTACCGTTACAGCTTTTAAAAAAGGCCGGCTGCGATTTTTTTAGCAGACGGCCTTTTGGCTTTTGGATAAGAGCCATTACCCTTTTAGCATTTCGTTTAATATCAATAGGTTGAAATCAGACAATTTATATTATTTTTGGCTTAATTTTTAATTATATCACAGATATTTCGCATAGAAACATTTCTAAATAATTTAGTTAATTTCTTTTGATTTAACAAAACTTGTCGATTCTAGGTAAAAATCAGTGCCTACATACAACGACAGTAAAGACATGAGATTAAGGGCCATACTTTTACAGTTCGTCGTGCCAGGTGTTTTGGTACTCGCATCTACAAGGGCAGATGCTTTTTGTTATCGGGAAGCCGGCAACAAATATGGTATCGATCCCGATATGTTGGAATCGATCGCATTAACAGAAAGCTCTTTCAGACCGAATATTGAAAGTCATACCGCCGATATTGGTTTGATGGGTATCAACCGTTCATGGCTACCCGTACTTCAAAAAAGATTCGGTTTAACAGAAGCAGATGTATGGAATCCATGCACAAATGTACATATTGGTGCATGGATATTGGCAAATAGTTATCGTCAACATGGCAAATCTTGGGAGGCGGTTGGTGCTTATAACGCTGCATGTACCAAACTTAAAGGTCGGTCATGCTATCGCGCAAGAATGACGTACGCAAATAAGGTATATCAAAATTGGAAACGATTAAAAACACGCTCTTCGTAGCTTCCATATTGACCCTGACAGCCTGTGCCGCTCCAAAACAAGAGGGGGTCGAGCTGTCTCAAGAAGCAACTTATACAGTGGAACAAAATCAGCTGGGCGAATTTGTTTTTTGCCGTAATGAAGAGTGTTCAGGATTTGAACGCAAGGTTTTGGAGGAACAACCGGTTTACGCTCAAACACAAACTAATTTTCAGCAAGATGAGATCAGGGTGTTTTTCAATTTAGGCAGTTCACACCTCGGTGCGGAGGGCGTGAGAACGCTTAAACGTGTTCTGCCTAAATTGAAAAATACTCAGACAGTTTATTTGCGCGGATGGGCTGACAGTATCGGAGGCCGAAATACTGCAATTAATAGACGTTTGGCTAAACAGCGGGCAGCAGTGATAGGTAAGTGGCTCAGAAAACATAATGTCTCTGCAAAAATACGAACGGCAAGTTCCCCTGCCTGCTGCAATAGTGATGACACGCGAACTGTCGTAATCACTTGGTAAAGAATGATCGGACGCAATAGCTTGGCGATACAAGCTCTATTAATAGGGTTCTTTATGAATATCAAACAAACGAAAGTAGCAAAATATGCAGTCGCGGTTGCATTGGCTTTGACCGCTAACTTGGCAATGGCCGCTACAACCGGTGCTGAATTTAAAGGCTTGGCCGACATGGTTACAGGCTGGTCTGAAGGCTATCTGGGTATGGCTTTGGGCTTGACTGCATTCTTGATCGGTTTGGCAGTAGGTCTGATGAAACAAACCATCATGCCATGTATTGTCGGCTTGGGTGTTGGCCTGGCTGCAACATTGGGCCCGGGCATCATTAAAGGTATGTTCACCTTGATTGTTTAATCAATCCGAAAAAGGAAAGTGATGAGAGATTTTCGAGTTCCTGTATCGATAGACGATCCCAAAAAAGCATTTATTTGGGACTTGGACGTATTTATCTTATTTATGTCTGGATTCGGTATAGGTATTGTCTCTCGTCACTTTTTCATTTCCATGTCGCTTAGTCTTTTTATCGCATGGAGATGGGGGAAGCTGAAGTCGGGCAAGCATCAATGGTTCTTTTTACATGTTCTTTATTGGTACCTACCCATTAATGAAAAAAACAAAAGGATACCTGAAACAAATAAACGGGAGTTTCTAAATTGAAGACTGAGTATATGTTGAGTGAATTAGCGGTAAGAACCGGCATCAAGGTCTTTATTTGGGTAGTTTTGGCTATGTCTATAACTGCCAATCTATTTTTGTCTGCGACGGTACTCTTCAAAGGTACTGTTGTTCAAACAACGCTGACTCCTCCGGAAATCCGGCGTTCAATGACTGTATCAAACATCGCTTTTTCAAAAGAATATCTTGAAGAGATGGCTCCCTATACAGCCTATCTTCTCTTAAATGTGACCCCTAAAACAGTTGATTATCAAAACAGCCAATTATTAAAAATCGTTGCTCCTGATTATAAAGATGCCTTGGAAAAGGAACTGTCTTTAAATGCCTTATGGGTTAAGAAAAATAATGTCAGCACCACTTTTAGTGCGACAGAAGCAACGGCAGACACTTCAGACAATACAGTTTCCATTCGTGGCGTTTTTGAGGTTAAACGCAACAATACAGTAGTGGAGCAAAAAGACCGCGAGCTACTCATTTCTTTCAAAAATAATTATGGAACGCTGCAATTACTATCGATTAAAGAAGTTCAAAAGCGCGTAACTAAAGCAGAACCCGCAAATCAGGAAGAATCCGAAGTAAAAACCGAGGATGTAGAAATCAGTACAACGGCATCAGAATTTAAAGGCGGTAATTGATATGTGTTCACCATTAAAAAAAATTGTCTTTACTGCCTTATTGGTAGCTGGACCCATCACTAGTTTTGCCGAGCAACGTGTGGCTGCAACAGAAAATACCCCACACGTCGTATCTGTCAGCAAACGCAATCTCAGTCGGATTGCCATCGAAGGCGGTCGAATTGCCTCATGGAAATTTATGGATGGTGATCTTGAGCTTCAGAAAGATGCCACAACAGGTCAACTGTTTGTCCGTAGTTTGACCTCAAATCCCACAAATCTTTTTGTTGTAAGCGAGGAGGGTAAGACCTACTTGCTGGTTCTTAAGCCTACGTCGAAACAGGGTGACAACATCGTAATCGATGTGGCAGGTGCGAATCGTCATGAAGCAGCAGTATTGGCTGCAAAAAGCGGTCCTATGCCTGTGACGATGAATAGTACCGAATATGTGCGTGCCATCAAAAAAATGATGGCCTCCATGATGAGTGGCACTAGCGGCGATATGGGGATCAATCATAGTCGTGAATATCAAACCATCCCATTATGGCAAAACACGCTGTTTGTACAAACCGGAAGTTATACCGCCGCTGATATGCAGGGTTTTTCTTTCACGTTAACCAATTTGGGTTCTAAACAACTTGAAATTCGAGAACAGGAATTTTTCCGACAAGGAGTTTTGGCGGTAGCAGTTCGAAAGCAGATTTTGCAACCCGGAGAGATAACAGACGTATTCATTATCAGTCGTCTGGGAGGTTGAAATGAGGGTGAGGGTAAACAAATTTAAACTATCTGATGCACGAAAACGGCAGTTAGCCATTGCAGGTATGGTTGCAGGCGGTATGGCAGCAATTGTAGGCAGTGCGATTTATGTCATTGAAGGTAATAAAAAGAAATCTGCCGAAGTCACACAGGTTCAAAACAAACAGCAGATTCTCAAAACTGATTTTACAAGTCCACAAGCAGGCATTACTGACAACTCTTTATGGATGAACACGGAAAGTTCGAAGATAGAAGATGCAAATCGAAAAATCAGCGAATTGGAAACCATGGTTCAGCAGTTAAAAGAGAACGGTAGTAATCCTGACACAAGTAAGGGACTGGGACCCGATGGTTTAGGTAAACCGCCGGCAATAAGCGGTATTGGGGATAACGGTCAACTGCCTCCTGCGCCCCCTGCAGGTACATTACCTACCGGAGCACCTGCAACAGACAGACCCATTGAACGAAAAATTGTTTCAGGAAGTATGAGTGAAGCAGAGCTGCAATCGGGTACGACTGGAGCAGTAAATACCGGAAATCCGAATGAAAATGTACGGGTTTCCCCACAATTAAAAGAAGCGGAGTGGGTTAAATCAAAAACTCCGCGTATGAATATAGAAGTAGTTGAAGACGGCGGGAAAGTTGCCGTCTCTCAAGGCAAGTTTCGGGCGCGTGACTCGTATATACCGAGCGGTACTTTTTTCCGATCTGTACTGTTAGGTGGAGTTGATGCACCGACCGGGGGTGAAGCACAAAATGCCAGCCCCCACCCAGTTTTAATGCGCGTAACCGATTTTGCGCAACTGCCCAACCGGTTTAAATACAACTTTAGAGAATGCTTCGTTACCGGTCAGGCTTACGGCGATATATCTTCAGAACGCGCATACATCAGATTGCAGAATCTCAGCTGTGTAGGTACCGATGGCCGAGCGATTGATATGCCAGTTAAAGGTTACGTTGCCGGTGAAGACGGAAAAACAGGTGTTAGAGGCAATCTTGTAACGAAACAAGGCCAACTTTTGGCAAATGCACTAATGTCGGGCGTTATTAGCGGTATGGGTAAAGGCGTATCCGAAGCATTCAAAGTGACTAGTGATACTGCATTTGGCAGCACTACCTCCGTCCGAGGCAGTGATCAGTACCGTGCAGGAATTGCTTCCGGTATCGGTGGTGCAGCTGACAGACTGGCTGACTACTATATCAAACTTGCCGACAAGGTATTCCCTGTGGTCGAAGTCAATGCAGGCCGTCAAGTGGATGTCGTACTGACTCAAGGTATCGAAATCGATACCGGCGAAACTAAATAGGATGGATTCAATGAAAAAGAAAATCTTGGCCACTATTGCAGCAATCACGGCTTTTCAGACGGCCTTTGCCGATGTCAAAACAGTTGAAAGCACTCTGCGCAAGTTGTACCCAAATACCACGTTTTCTTCAGTAAAAGCTACCCCCATGGCTTCTATTTATGAAGTGACAATGGGTGACAACATTGCCTATGTACAAGAAAACGGACGCTATTTCATTTTTGGTGCGTTGTACGATATGCAAGAGCAGAAAGACTTGACCGAGTTGGCTCGTTCAGCGGTAACGCAAAAAAGTTATTCCCAACTGCCATTCAAAAACGCCATCAAAATCGTTAAAGGTAATGGCGGTAAAGGCAAGCGTGAATTTGCACTTTTTTCTGACCCGGATTGCCCGTTCTGTCGTCGTTTGGAAGAAACATTGGCCGGCATGACAGACTATACCGCATACGTTTTCATGTTCCCGATTAAATCCCTCCACCCTGATGCAATTTCAAAAGCAGAACATATCTGGTGCAGTAAAGATCGTGAAAAAGCATGGAATAACTACATGCTGATGGATAAAGAACCGTCAGCCGGTAACTGTAAAAACCCTGTATCAGAAAATATTGCACTCGCAGAGCAGCTTAAAGTACGCGGTACTCCAAGCATGATTCATAAAGATGGTCGGCGTACATCCGGTGCTATGCCGCGTGCCGAATTGGAAAAATGGTTGAATGGAGCGGAATGATGCGTTTGAAAGCCTTATCAATTACTGCGGCAATTTTGATTCTCAGCGGGTGTTCAACCTTAACCATGTCCGGTATCGGCGGTAGTGAAAAATTCCGATGCTCAAATGCTTGGAACAGTGATGATCCTTATTGCGCATCCATAAGCAGTAACTATAAAGCATCTGTTGCAGGTGTTTTACAAGACGGCATGAAAAGACAGGTTGGACAACCTTACACAGATCAAAGTGCCCGTACATTGATGTTAACCCAAGCTTATTCATCAGGCACACCCATTCGCTCTCAAAGTGAAATTGCTCGTATTTGGGTCGCTCCCTATCTTGATACGGATGGCGATTTAAATGATCAAAGTTTCACATATGTCGTTCTGAATCAGGGTGATTGGTTAATAGCCCACAATCAGCAACAGATCATAGATGAGTACCGTCCTATCCGCTTATTGGGGAATGGAGCCAAAACTTCAGACAGTACGGTTGATCCTTCTTCAACCAATTCAAATAACACAAATGACCGTATCCCCGATGTTGGCGTGAATCTTAATCTACAGGAAACATCGGGTATTCCCGGTACCACTCGCTAGAGGTATGTAATGGGTGTCCTGTCAAAATTTAAAAATTGGTTAGCTGGTTCGGATGATGTCGATCAACCGATGGAAGCCTTACACAACAACCCTGTTGATCCTGACTTTGACCATTTGAGCGACTATCTCAATTATGGTGCATACGATACCAAAACAGAGCTGTTTACTCTGATGTCCGTTAAAGGCGACAAACCGTTGGGTATGGGCTTTGTTTTTGAACTCAACCCATTTTTAGGTGGCAGTGATGACCTGATCAGTAAGTGGGGCAACCTGTATGCGTTGCTTCCTGAAAAAACGCCGATACAAGTTCAGATTTTCGGCTCCCCTGATCTGAGAAACTACTTCAATTCATATGAGCAAGTGCAAGCATCACGTCCTATCGACGACCCGATGCGAAGCACCTTTGAAACTTTGGCCAAGAAACGTACTGAATTTTGGAATAAGGGTACACAACAGGTCTTAGTTGAAAATACGGCCATTCGTTTACGAAATCTGCGCTGTATCCTCAGTGTAAATTTGAATATTTCGCCTGACAACGGTGTTGAAGTCAGTAAGGCCGTTTCGCTCCTTGCCCGTATGCGCGATGCACTCATCTCTATGAAGATTTATCACCACACATGGGATGCAAATGATTTATTGGGTTGGACAACACTCCTACTCAATCCTAATAGGATGTTTACTGGCCAACAAGATGAAATCGATCCTGTTTGGGACGAAACTAAATTTTTGAGTGAACAAATGATTGAGACCCGCACATCTATCAAGGTTCTTGATAGTGGCTCGGGGCTGCGTTTTGGCAACCGTGCCGCGGGGGATTGCGTGATTGCTCAATGTTATTCGGCCAATCGCTACCCTGAAGAGTTCCATCTGTCCAATATGGGCGCATTGATTGGTGATGCCATTGAAGCAAACATGAATTACACATCACCTTTTCTGATTTCCATGGCGATGTTCAAGCGTGATTATGATACTTCCAGCAACACCGTAAAACTAAAGGCTGCTCGTGCCAAACAAACAGCAGAATCCAAGATGGCCGCAGTTATGCCGGAGGCTGCAAAAATCAAACGTGATTACGACATCTGCCTTGAAGCGTTCGGTAAAGGCGGGGGTGGTCTGGTGAGTTTGTTGCACCAAGTTGTCATTTGGGAAAGACCTGAAAACATCAACTTGGCAGAAAGCCAGGCAGTATCGATTTGGCAGGCTCAAGGGTTTGGTCTTTATCGCGACCAATATCTTCAACTTGGATCATATTTGACTGCCCTCCCAATGGCTATCGACAAAGAGGTTGAAAAATACTTGGACAGTAAGAAAAGATGGTCAACCAAAACCATGACCAATGCTGTCAGTATGTCTCCCATTATCGGTGAGTGGCACGGTTTGGGAAGACCTGTCATCGGTTTGTTTGGGAAACGTGGCCAGGCCATGGGAATCGACTTATTTGCCAACCCAGCTGGTAACTATAACTTTGCCATTATCGGCGCTTCCGGTTCCGGTAAATCATTTTTTGCCAATGAAATTGTACGCAATTACATGGGGCTGGGTACTCAGGTATGGATTATCGACGTTGGCCGTTCGTATGAAAAATTCTGCCAAATGATTGGCGGTCAATACATCGAATTTACCTATGAAGCAGGGCTGTGCTTCCCACCATTCCAAATGGTAACAGACATCAATGAAGATATTGAAATGTTGAAACTTATCTTTTCATTGATGGCCTCTCCGTCAGATTCCCTAACTGAACAGCAGGAAGCCAAGCTTCAACGAATTATCGAAGAAGTATGGTACGAATATGGACAAGAAGGTACGGTCGATCATGTAAGAGAACGCTGTCTCAAGTGTTTGATTACCGGCAGTAATGAAGGAGGAGAACCTGGCGAACGAGATCTGTCTATGGTGGCCGTTGCCGACCAACTGTACACATACTGTTCAGAAGGTATCTATGGCAGTTACTTCAATGGAAAATTGAATGTCGAATTTAAAAATGATTTGGTTGTACTGGAACTCGAAGAGTTAAAAACCAAGCCGGATCTGCAACAGATCATCATGCAGCTGATTATGTACCGCATTATGCAGGGTATGTACCTGTCACGAAGTCAGTACAAAATCATGATGATTGACGAGGCTTGGGCCTTGTTGGGTGATACAGGTACAGCTGCTCGTTTTATTGAAGAAGGCTACCGCCGAGTCCGTAAGTACAAAGGTGCATGCGGTACGCTGACGCAAGGTGCAAATGACTATTACAAGACCAAGGCGGCTGAAGCAGCGTTAGAGAACGCCGACTTTGTTTTCCAATTGCGTACCGGGGCTAAATCGCTCAAAACCATTCAAGAAAAAGAACCTTTTGAAGTCAATGATGGAATTATGCAGATTCTCCGAACTTTGAGCAAAACTGACTACTACAGTGAAATATTTGTCTCTACCCCGATAGGTTATGGAGTAGGTAGGTTGTATTCGGACCCATTCAACGTTCTTGCCTCAAGCTCAAAAGCAGAAGACGTTGAAGCCGTGAACCATTACAGAAATCAGGGATTGAATACAGCCGAGGCCATTGAAGCAGTTTTAAGGGAACGGGCTGCAACCCACTAATTATGCAAAAGATAGGATATTAAGATGACTGAAGCAAAAGAAAAGAAAGAAAACACAGCAAATACCGCTCCGGAAAAGAACCCGGAGGATAACGGTGTAGAGGTTTCATTGGGCAGCCTTGTGATCGGCGCAATTTCTATTGCTGCATTGGGTTTGGGCGTATGGAATTTCATGAAAACCAATGAGAAACATGTCCATATTGTTGATTTGGCCGGTATCTCCATGACTTACCAGGAACAGGCAAAAAACCAAGGGTTGCAGAATGGAATTTCCGACCAACAACGAGCCGCCATCCTCCAAAACTATCAAGCAAAAATGAATACCTTGCAACAGGTTATCGAAGAAAAGGTAATTCAGTGCGGCTGTAACATCTTTGTCAAATCTGCATTGGTCGGACGGAATACAGAGGTAGTTGATATTACGGCTGACATCATGAAAGAGTTGGATAAACGTATTCCTGCCACAGCTGTAGTTGCGGCACCGGCACATCCACAAGTTGAACAGACGGCTCCGGCACCGATGATGGAAGAGGGTAAAGGTACTCCTGTCACCGAAGAAGAAGCGGCGCATTGATATTTGGAACAGCAATGAAAATGGCGCAAAAAGAAAGCAACAAAGCAGTTCTGAAACGTCTTTATCAGGAATTTTGTCAAAAATATGCAACCCCTTTTTTGGCCGTTGTCGTCTGCTTATTGGTATTCAGTCAACATTATGCTTTGGCATTAAATATTTCCTATTCATTGCCTCATCATCTTTACTTCATCAAAAAAGATGTGAACAAGCTAAGTGATCTGAAGCAGGGCGATTATGTGGCCTTTGCATGGCAAGGTGGTTTTTACCCTATTGGTACGCAGGTCATCAAAGAGGTTGCCGGGCTTCCCGGAAATCATGTAACGAAGACGAATCGTACTTTTTTCATTGATGGTAAAGAGGTAGGTACTGCAAAAGAATACTCCCTAGATGGCATGAAGCTGGCAATCAATCCATTCGAAGGGGAAATTCCCCAACGGTACATGTGGGTTAAAACAGGACACAAAGACAGCTTGGACAGTCGATACGAGTTATCAGGTTTAATCCATTCAGGGCAAATTATTGGTAAGGCGGTCCCCATTTTTTAGGAGTGAGTATGTCCCATAAAAAAAAGATAGCTTCGGTAACACTGGTTGCAATACTCGCAACAGGAATTTCCTCATGGGTGATCGCATCGACACATTCCGGTGAGCAAGCCGGTGCAAAAATTGGCCCAACATACCCAATAGCGGAAAAACATGCAATTCGCGAAATTGAAGCACGTTTAAAGGCTAAACAAGACAGTGGCCAATTGGCTGCAATGCAAAAAGAAGTTCAAGAAAGAATAAATCGCTCTGCCTTAAATTTACCGCCGGTGGAAGGTCTGGCGAACGCAACCAAAGGCTCTATTCGTTACTTTGACCCAAGTTATACCCTGACTGAAACAATTTATGACCAAGACGGCCAAATTATTGCGCCTGCCGGTACCGTGGTTAAACCTTTGGAAGTAGCCCCGATCCCATTCAAAATATTTTTCTTTGATGGCCGAGAACCTGACCAAATCGATCTGGCCAAGAAACTTGCAGCTGAATATGGGGAATCATTTATGCCTATTCTGACTGCAGGCGATTGGTATGAGTTATCAGCAGAAATGGACCAGGCAGTTTATTACGACCAACAGGGGCGGATGAGCAAAAGTTTTCGCCTGACCGAGGTGCCCAGCCTGGTTTCGCAGGAGGGCAACCGTTTGCGCGTAGAGGCAATGAAACCGTGAAGAAAACAATAAAACTGTTACTTAGCGCATTATTACTTTCCTCACTCCCTCTTTCTTGGGCGGCTGACGCTACACCACAAGCGTCAAGCTCGAGCAAACTGACCTGTCAGGGCAGATTCCTCAATCCCATTACAGATATATGTTGGAGTTGTATGTTTCCAATCAAAATTGGTGGCAGCATCACTTTGAATTACAACAATCAGGAAGACAACAAATCCACCCCAAACGATTGGTTCTGTGCCTGCAGTAAACCATCTCGTGCAGGTGTTACGGTTTCTTTTTGGGAACCAACGCACTTGGTTGAGGTAGTCCGTACACCTTTCTGTATGGTCAGCTTGGGGGGGATTTCCCTTAAAAAACAGAAATCAGATGCATCGCAAACCACGAGCAAGGCGAACAATTCAGGATTTCTGCAACGACTCTTCGGTGGCTCTCACAAGCGCGGAAGAACAGAACAACACGATCAACATAATGCCTTTTATCAAGTGCATTGGTATAGAAATCCTGTTGTATTTTGGCTTGAAACGCTGCTTGACAACGATTGTATAGAAGAAGGAACTTTGGATATAGGATGGATGACCGAGCTTGACCCTACTTGGAAATTTCCATCTCTTGCAATCTATCAGGCCCCCGACTCGGCACTCTTTGCCAATGTAGTAGCACAAGCGGCGTGTTCAGCCGATTGTGTTAAAGCAGCTACGGGTTTTCCTTTCAGCAAACTTTATTGGTGCGCGGGATGCCATGGATCGATTTATCCTTTGTCAGGCTGGATGTCCGGGCATTTTTCAGAGGTTCAGGCGGCGAAGCTGATGGTAGCTAGAATGCAGGCAAAAATGCACCGTGACCTGGTGGCATGGCGATCTTCAGGAAAGGATGCCATGTGTGGATACAAGCTTAATCCGGTGATGGATAAACAGAACTACAAAATGGCGATGACTTATCCGGTTGCTGCTCGTAAGTTTAAAGGCAGATGTTGTGAGCCGATCGGCCGTTCTACCCTAGTACGGGACAGCGGTAAAGCTTTCCCATACAAGGGTAACCAATTTGCTTTCCAACTTTTCCGCAAACGCGACTGCTGCGGTGCTTATAAATTTAAGGGTAATTGACAGGAGATAGAGTGATGGACAAGTCTTTACGCAATGTAATCGTAGCCGGAGGTGTCGTCCTCAGTCTTTTAGGTGGTTTGGCCGGAGTAAGTAGTGCTTACGCCGATGCTGATGTAGAGGCGGCGCGAAACCGTCTGCGTACTACCATGGGTAAAGTTACCCAAGGCCAAAACCCGAATGTCGGTGACAATCGGCAGCAACCTGAAGTCCCGGAGTTGAAAGGTATCAAGCACCGTGTGCCCGATGTTCGTGACTACGGTAATGCAAAAATCAAGGCTGATCCAATGTCTATTGCACAAAAATACCGTCCAGCCTCACAAGAAGCTCGACAAGCTGCGGAAAAAGCCGATTTGTTGGTATTCGTATCATTTTCAATGCCTGAAGCCAGCTTGAAACGCATTGCCCATGAAACGGCAAAGGCGGGTGGCGTAATGGTTATCCGTGGTTTTAAAGACGACTCACTGAAAGCCACGGTTAAGGCTGCTGAGGAAATTGCGGCTTTACAAGGCGATATGCTGATACATCCTGAACTCTTCGACCATTACGGCATTACCGAAGTCCCTATTACGGTAATAGCCCGAAATAGCGAAGATGGTTTAGACGGTTGCGCTGTAAATTCAGAATTGGGTATGTGTACAGAACATGTCGCTGTAAAGGGTGATGTGTCGTTGCATGCGGCGTTAGAACACTTGATCCGTGAGTCTAAAGACAAAAAACTTTCCGATATTGCAAATGCGAAATTAGCCGTTCTGGAAGGCAGAAAATGAAAAGACATGCCATTTATCTAACTGTATTTGGCTTCATGCAGACGGCCTTTGCTGCAGATTACGGTAGTTACGTCGGCGAACTGGGAAAATTGGGGACTGGAACTGCAACAAACATGATGCAGCCTGCCCAATATACCCCAAGATATACAGACAACGTACCAATGGCTGAACAGTATTACGGTGGCGGAGTTTCTCTTCCGACTCAGTTTGGTGACGCCAAATTCAACGACTGTAAAAATCTGCCTGCCAATCCGGATCTCTATCTTCGTCAAGAATGTGAAGGTGTCAATCTGATTTCGGGCAACCGCACCAAAAGGCCCGATGTCACGGTTTCACCGAATGAAAAATTGGTTACGGGAACACTGAAAGTTGCCGGTGATCCGGCTGAAACCCTTGAAAAGTATAAATGGAAATACCCTGTCAATGCAGATGGCAGTATAGGTACTGTTCCATCAACTGCATGTCCTACCGAGAAAATAACTGTGCCAGCAATTAAAAGCGTGAAGCATTGCAGCGAATATACTGGTGCCGAACTGTTTTTATGTGAAGCTGCTTTGAAGGTTAAAGTAGATCCAAACTGGAATTACTCATGTTTGGAGACGAAATATCAAAATAACCAGTATCAATGCAGTAAAAAATTGAAAGTGGTGTGTGAACAGGCTCCTGATTGTACAACAGCGGGTGTTGAAGCAGGTACGTTACAGGGGGATATGCAAGTCAGCTTTATCAAAACTCCGGGCGAGCATACGCATAAACTTACCTTTGGTTCGATTGGAGACGACTATTTTCGAGATAACCAATATGACCGTGAACTTATCGTAAAAATCAAAAATCTGAAGAAACTTTCTGAATTTACGCTTAGACGCGTTGAATACGATGACTGGCTGATTGTGAAGGTGAATGACACTATCGTCTATAGTAGTTACAACAATAAAATGTTTTATGCAGATTACAATCATAGCAGGTGGAGAACAGTCGCCCCTGTATATGATGAAAATGGCAATAAAATCGGTATTGCAGAACGAAAAACCTCATGGAAGAAAGACTTGAACATTGACATCCGTCCATACCTGAAAGAGGGCAATAACAATATTTGGACGCGTACTATTGCAGGTGGCGGTGGTGAAAGTGCATCGATTTTCACCGTACATCAATACTGCGATCCGATTTGTACAGAATCTTGGGAGGATGGCTGCAAAGAGTATGAGGAGAAGGTCAAATGATGAAACGTTTGATTTCTCTTATGGTAATTATCAGCCATTTTATGTTGGTAACGGCACCAGCGGCAGCTGCTATCCGTGAAGAAGCAGTTTGTCGCAAGCTATCCTATGTTTGTGTGGATGGCCCATCAACAAAAAATATCAATGGCGTAGAGATTACAAAAGACTGTTGGGAATATAAGGCTGAATATCAGTGCTTAGAAAAAGACCCGGCTGATTATTGTGCACCATTGAAAAAACCAGAAGCAAAATGTGAGGTACAAGGTCAAAACTGCCTTGAAAAATCTGAGGCAGGAGAATGCCTGCGATATACCCATCAGTATTCATGCGATGTTGACTTAAAAACACTACATCAAGGCCGTCTACCGGATAAAGTCGAAGAGCTGGAACATACCCATTCAATTACATCAGAATGGGATGAGTCTTCATGCCAGGCAAAAGGCGATAAATGTAAAGTTGTATCCAGAGAATGCTTGGAATCTGGCGGTACCAAAATGATCAACGGTGTACCCGTTACCAGAGAATGCTGGAAAGAGCAGCGCACGATGCAATGCATGACTGGAAATGATGCAGATGAATGCAGTACCTATGAAAAAAATAGCAACTGCTCGCTGATTGAGGATAAGTGTACTCATAAACTGCCTGACGGAAACTGTCAGGCCAGGGACAAACAATACGAATGCATTGATTCTGCTGAAACAACGAGGGAAGTATCAAGCTGTCAAGACCAAGATTTTGCCCGAACCATGTCCGCCATGGAAATGGCGCGGGAAAGTCAACGCTACTATGATTCCGAAGGTCAACAGTTCTTCAAAGGTGAAGCTGATAAATGTTCTATTAAGCTAGGCGGGGCTTTGGACAGCGTGCTGGGCGGCAACTGCTGCGTTACAGATGCCGACACGAACAAACTAGTTGATTTTGTAGTTCAAGCTGGTACGCAATATGCGGCCAAAAAACTGTTATCAAGTGTTGCAAGCCATTATACCTATACAATTTTGCAAAAAAGTGCTCCAAAATTCCTGACAACTGCTCTGAATGCCGCCGGCCTGGGTGGCAGCGCGGGGAGCCAAGCGGCTGGTGGTGCCGCGGCAGGGGGAAATGGTTTGAGTGTATTTGGTTTCGGTGCCAGTATGCAGGGCGGTCAGTTGGTAGTTACCTTTGATCCCGTCAGTTTTGGTATCGCGATTGCCATTATGGCTCTACAACAGTGGCTCAAATGTGATCAAAAGGAAATTGTAGTGGCTATGAAGCGTAAGGCCGACCTCTGCCACTATATCGGCTCGTATTGCAGTGCTAATGTATTGGGAGCTTGTGTCACGAAAATGGAAAGCCAGTGCTGTTATATTTCCAAACTGGCAAAAATTGTCAATGTCGGCGGTAAGGAGCAGTTGGGTAGGGGATGGGGATCGCCTGAAAATCCGAGTTGTGAAGGGTTTACCGCACAAGAGCTGGAAAAAATTGATTTTTCAAAATTGGATCTTTCCGGATTCTACGACGATATTTATGCCAATATGGGCAATGTTTCCAAGCAGGCTGAACACGCCATATCCGGAGCAGTCGGCAACATTGAAAAGGGTTCTAACGAGGTGAAAAATTACTATGACCAATAAGATTTACTCGGAGGTTTTGATTGCGTTTTTGGCAACTGCAGCAGTTGTTCCGCTGTCGGCGGCATCACCCTATAACGGAGGAATCGCCTTGGATAAGACAGTAAAGTTGGCCAAGGAGTCGATACCGTTGCCTGATGGCAAGCCTGATGTACTTTTGGCACTTGCAATGAGGCATGGTTCGGCCAAAGGGCATTTCAGCGGCAAGGCCGCACAAGCCATCCGACAACAGTATAAGAAAAACATTCCAATTTTCATTGAGGCAGTCAGATATGAATCATTAAAAAACAAACCTGACTGCAACAGAGTGCGATTAACTTTCAAAAGTACGCCGCAGTTTGAAAATATTGCGCCGTCTCAATCCGTTGACATAGAAGTCTGTCCGAAAAGGCACTAAATGATGAGAAAAATATTGATTAATTGCGTTATGGCTATGGTTTTATCTGCCCCATATCTGCAATCAGCAGCTCAAGGGCTTGGTTGGTACGATGAGGATATTTGGAAAAACGAAGACCGAGCCTTCCTTTGGTATCCGGATGCCAAAAAGCCGAAGCGTATTGATAAAAGGAGTCCACAACCTCAGCAGCCACGAAACGAATTGGCCGAATTTGAGATGCTGCAAAAAAATTTGGACGAGTCGCGTAAAATTGCCGTCATGAATCCCACACCTCAAAATTTGAAGCGATATATTGAACTTCAAGAGGTCGTTATGAACAAGTCGGCGGCTTTTACTGACCAATGGCAACGGGTAATTTGGCAAAACCCAAATTTGGATTACAGCCAACATGGTCGTCCAAACAATCAACTGGCACAGCAACAATACGATCATAACCGTCAGCAACAAAAGGCTGAGGCCATCAGAAAACTCGCAGGAGAAAACGGTATCCTGTTTGTTTTCAAATCAGACTGCCCTTACTGTCATACCATGGCTCCGATCTTGAAAAACTTTGCCGACCAATACGGTATTAAGATTATGCCGGTCAGTCTAGATGGCGGGGGGATTAATCTTTTCCCACGCGCTTTACCTAACAATGGTATCGCACAAAGATTGGGAGTTTCTACCGTACCCGCGATGTATGTCATGGACACAAAAACCAAGCAATTTACACCTATTGGATTTGGAGTGATGGCGCAAACCACGCTTGAAGATCGTTTCTTGGCATATTCCCGACCTGTCGGAACATTATATTAATCACAGATTAAAGGCCCTATATAGGGCCTTTAGTATTTATATTTCAATGTATTAGCTGGTTGACAACGCAGATATTTTAGGTAAAATAAAGCTTCCTTAATCTCAAGTCTTTGCTGTAACTTATCTTGGTTATAGTAAGGATTTTCCCTGCTATAACCGCTTCATCGGAGCGGTTATGAAATTTCACATTTTTCAATTACCAAAGCCGGCCAAAGTGCTGGCTGTTTGTGTTTCCTCTACAAAATATCTATGCTTGGCAGCATCACTGTCACTCCCAATCAATAGTAGTGCCGGCATTGAGAAGAACATGGCTGACATGTTCAACTCAATGGGCGCAGAAGCCAATTACTCTGAAGCAGGTGCTTTCCACGGACAAAGCGGTAGTCTCTATACCGGCGGAAGCCTGAGCGTCCGCAACCCTGTTTCAGACATCAGTCTCGGCAATATCCAATTACCTTCTGTAAGCGCAGGCTGCGGAGGCATCGACTTCTTTTCCGGGTCGTTTTCCTTTGTCAGCAAAGAACAGTTTATCCAGTTTACCCGCAATCTCGGCAACAATGCCGCCGGCGTGGCTTTCGATTTGGCGCTGAAGGCACTTGATCCCATGATCCAGGACGCCATCGGCGGCATCAGGGATTTAGTTAATCAAGTCAACCAGAGCAGCCTGAATAGTTGCAAACTGAGCCAGGATATTGTCGGCGGGGTAATGGGCAGACTGGGTTCGATTGCCAGTTCAAATTGCCGCGCTGCTTCCGTTGATTCTGGTTCTGCAGACGATGGAGGCGCAGCTGCATGGTATTGCCAGGCTGCAGACAATTTAGTCAGGGAAGCCGACAAAGTTCGAAATACCGGCAAGCCTCAAGATACCATCAGTTATACGGGCGGCAATTTAACCTACGAATCCTTAAAAAACTATTCCGGACAAAGGAGCAGGCTGGGTTTCGATATGGATTTCTACTACAGCCTGCTGGGGACGGTAGTTTTTACGCCGTTAAGCAAACAAGATGAAGATAAAGACAAATACAGGGTAGGTGTTCAGAGTTTCGAACCCAAAATACTAACCGTACAAGATTTGCTTAACGGCAAGAATAACTCGGGAGGTGAAATCCGAGAAAAAATTGTATTGGATATGTGGACCTGTAAAAACGGTTCAAAAAATTTGATGGAAAACTGCACCGAAAAAAACGATGTCGAGATTCCTTCTTTGCGTTACATGGTACACGAACGCCTTAAATCACTACCTGCTGCTGTCAGCAACAATAAAGGTTGGGATATGGCGACACGCAAACAGATTGCCGCCATTGTCAACAACAGCAAGATGCCTATCCTCAAAATGGCGGTATCCGATGCCTTTCTTGGAACGGGCTATCTTAAAAAAAATGCCGTTCTCGATGCGGTGGCAGTCGATATAGTGGCCAATATTTTGGACCAGTCGGAACGGCAACTCCGCTCAACCTTGGGCATGTACAGCAAAACGGATGAGGCTAGCGGCGATGCGGTCAAGAAGCTGTTCAACAATTTGAGCGAGTTACGCCAAAAAATCTATCAGGAGCGTATCGATTCCATGAAGAAAATCGAAATCGAAGAGAACATGTTGAGGGCCATGGAGCAGTTTGAAAGCCAATGGCGTTCCGCCTTTGTAGATACCAACAATTCCATGACTTTCGATTCGATGAACCGGTTTTAAGGAGGCGAGATGGCTGTTGAATATTTCACATTTCCCGGCAATGGCGAAGCAGTAAAGGCCGTCTTTGACGGCGTGGCCATGATTTCCGGTTCCACTCTCATGGGTGGGGCAATGCAGGCTGCCGCACTGTTCGGTTTTCTGGTTGCATTGGCCGTAGCCGTCTTCAAGCTTGATTTGCGTGAAAGCTTTACCTACCTGTTCGTCGTCGGTTTTTTTTGGATGGGTTTGATGGTACCCAAAACGACGGTGCTGATTACCGAATCCGGTGGTTACGGTTATACGGGGCGACAGTACACGGTCGGCAACGTTCCTATCGGCCTTGCCTATATGGGGCACATCGTCAGTTCCTTCGGGCAGAACATTACCCGCAAAGCGGAACAGGTCAATCATTTGCCTGATGATCTGAACTATTCCCGTACCGGGATGCTGTTTGGTGCCCGCCTGCTGGAAAACATCCGGGAGGCTCGATTCCCCGATGCGCAACTGACACAGGATTGGGCGTTGTTTATGAACCAATGCTCCTTCTTCGACATGAACCTGTACCATTTCTATAACGTGCAGGATTTGGCACAGAGTCCCGACATCCTGGCTACGCTGACGAATACCAACCAAGCCCTGTTCACCAATGTATCGCAGGTTGCCTCAAGTAAAGGCAGCAGGTTGCAGTACAACGGTAAATCCACAACCATGACCTGTAATGAGGCGGCAAAAGAACTGAAAGACCGTACCCAGTTTTACAGCAAAAATTATCTGCCACAATATATTGCCGATCGCGTATTTGCGGGGTTGGGTACCAATACGGCGGGCATTAACCGCGTAAACGCCCTCGTTTCCTTGGGTGACAGTTCCTTCCAATACCTATTGAACAACTCCCGATTCGATACTTTGAAAAACATCGAGCAGGCAGCAATGACGGAGATCATCCGCGAAGGCGGCATCATTAATGGGCAACGAAACCGTAATGCAGCCAAGGTCCAGCAGGCATTTTCTCAGGTGCAGGCACGAAACCAGTATATCGCAGCCCAAAAAACCGGTGCATTGATGGCCGGTTGGAATCTGCCCTTAGTCCGTTCAGCGGCCGAAGCCATTATGATTGGACTGTTCCCATTCGTAATGATATTGGCGTTATTGGGCGGCGTAATGGCCTTTAGGATGCTCGGTTTCTATATGATGGGCATGATGTGGATACAGCTGTGGGCACCGGTGGCCAGTATCATCAATCTAATCATGACCATGAATGCCAAACGGCTCCTCAGCCTGGAAACCGTCAACGGTGTGATTACACCGGGTTCCAGTGATACGTTGCTGATGGCGGCAGCCGACGCACAGGCGGCTGCTGGGGCTGCAATGTGGCTAATCCCAGTTATCGCCGGTGCACTGGCTATGGGCGGCCGCAGCCTGATGAACGGCATGATGGGCATGACTTCATCGGCTAAATCAACTGGCGAGTCAGCAGGTTCACAGGCGGGGGCGGGCAACTATTCGGCCGGCAATATGAACTACAACAATGCCAATACCAACAAGATGAGCCTCAATCCGGTTTATACCGAACCTCAGCTCTTGACCGCACAATCGGCGGCCGGCACTTCGTGGCGGAATTTACAAACTGGCGAAAATCGCTATCAGGGCCGGGGAGACAGCTTTGGCAATATCTCATCAACCTCAACCGTCAGTATGTCTGATGTTTACACCCAAGCAGCCGACCGAAGTATAACGGCAGCCAAACAGTACGCAGCATCTTCAGTTGAACAAACAACCTTGGGTAATACACAAACTTTGGCTTTCGGCTTACAAACTGTCGGTCAAAACGGTGTAAATTATGCAGTTACCAATGGCATGAGTAGTTCCACCGCTAAATCAATGGATCAAATTTGGCAATCTGCACAAGATATTGCTCAAAGAAACGGTATGGGCAATGATGTACAGACAGTCAGCTCTATTGCGCTTGATTTGGGGGCAAAATTGTCAGGCGGAGCAACAACGCCGCCTGGCACAGGTCTCCAGGGTAGTGCTACAGTAAGTGGAGGAATTAAAGCTGAAGGTCGTGGTATTTCAGCTAATAAATTAAGCCATGATATTAGCGAAACAGCCAAAACCCTTGAATCTCAAGGTGTTAGCATTACAAGAAATACTCTTGACAATATTGGTCAAAGTAATGCGTTTACTCAGGCTCAAACTGACAGCAGCAGCCTTGCTTCTCAGGCTCAAGCCAGCTATAACAAAGCACGTCAGGCCAGTATCAGCGAACAACAAAGCTATGCCGAGGCCCAAAGCTATCGTGAAACTGCTTCCCGTACAGCACAATCCGGTGCGACTGTTAGTATTGATAATGCAAAAGCCATTCGAGAATATGCTGATAAGCATGGTATAGCTTACAGCGACATGTACAACAATCCGTCTCTCGTAACAACTGCGGTAATGGATGAAGCGGTTTCTCAAGCTTCTACCTTAAAACAGCAGGCTGAAGGTACACGTTTTGACAGTACAGGACAGGTTAACCCCGATGATCGCCCCACTAATAATGTGGCTGCTGCTTATAGTAGTTATAAGTCTGAGATAGACGGCCAAAAATCTAGCACTTTTGCCACTATTCATGCTGAAGCTGACAGAAACGGCGTTAATAGAAATGAAGCTCGAGCAAATATTGACGGTTGGCAACAAACACTAGAACAGGGAAGTAAAGCTGCGAATGACTACAATCAGGAGGTTTTTGAAGAAGGTAAGGGAGCATACGGAAGAAATAAAAACAACCTGAATGCTCAAGGGCAGGATACCTTCAATCACGTTAACACTACCGCTATGGGTGCCACACAAATATTCTATCCTGATAAAGCATATGACCAAGCGAAAAATAAATATGGGAAGACTGAAGGACGGCCAGGAAGTGGTTCTCGTAATTATCGCCCAAAGAAGTAGCCCCGCCCGGTATCGGTTATCGCGGCAATGGGGCAAAATCATATGGCTCAGGAAATGAAACTTTAGGTCCACTATTACCGGGAGCACACATTATCATCAGCCCATTTGGAAAACGGGTTCACCCTATTTTGAAGACAGTCAAAAATCATAAAGGTGAAGACTATCGTGGCACTATCAATACGCCATTGCTGGCACCGTTTAGTGGCAGAGTAGTGGAAAGTCGCTATCAAGCAAATACAGTCAACGGTAAAACTGTCGGCTGGGGACACACTGTCGTCATTGAAGCTCCAAATGGCGTAAGGTATCGAGCCTCTCACATGAATAGTGCCAGCCCGCTGCGTTTTGGCGAGGTAGTAAGCAAAGGGCAGCAAATCGGGAAACTTGGAGCCAGTGGTGGAGTAACAGGTCCGCATCTTGATGCTATGCTGTACTCTCCATCGGGTAAGATTTTACCTGTGAGTGCCTATCGCGGAAAAACTTTAAATGAAATCGGTAAAATCCAATAGAGAGGGGTATATATTATGAGCATTGCCCATATTGTCATTGAAATTGAGGAATCTGGGACTTTAGATGACTGCAATGTACGGTTAAGTTTCAGTGGCGGTACAGAATTGCAGTCAGACGAGGCAAAGACTGTGTTTTATAAGACCCTTGAAGCAATTGAGGGGGTTTTAGAAGAAGACTAGATGAAAAAATAGGCAGCTTGAGCTGCCTATTTTAATCAGATAAATGCCAAATATTTCTCGGATCATGTGAATAAGAAGGATTGTGCCGAAGCGTTTCCTCCCAGAAATCGTTTAACCACTCATCATTAGTGACAACATCAGCGTCCGACTTCAGTTTCTTATTCCTGAATATCTTATTGAAAAAGATTGTCAGCACGGAAAATATTATCGCAGGGAAGACAAACAGCAAGACTATATTGGTTGCCCTATCAATATCAAAAAGGCCGGCTAAGATGTAGAAAAAACCAGCTGTTATGAACATAGTTAAACACAACGATACTACGGCTGCTGAAAGCAATTTGTCATTTTTAGCCATGGGTTGTTTTTCAGCTTTCTGAAAGTCTTTCCATAAGGTCTTCAATTTTTGGATTTGTTCAGGATCAGGATTATGTATATCACGAACCTTTCGCGCCCGTAGCCCACGACTATGCTCGAATGGTTCGAAATTCACTATCTTACCTGGTATATCTGAACCGGTGGCCTGACGGAAAAAGTATTCATGACCATCTTCACCAAAGATAAAGCCAAAATCTTTTTCATAGCTATACCATTTTACGAATCCGATCATGATACTTCTCCTTTTATTTTTTCGACTTAGAGCCGAATGAAAACGACATTTATTTATAGGTTACTTGGATACTATCACTTGTAATCCAACGTTCGCTGCCTCTGTCTGGCTGGATCTTAATTAAACCATTCTGGCCTTTTTCCAAGACCAGGGCAGAACCATAGGATGTAATGATCTTTTTGCCGGGCTGTACGTCTGTTACTTTGCTGCGGTAGGTTTGTTCTCCGGTATAACCTTCCGAGAATGCAAAATTCGTATAATTCTCTTTAAACCACCATCCCATCCACTGTACCTGTCTGCCGTTGATACAGAAAATATCGGAAGTCAGTGTTTCAACTGTACCCTGATGATGTTCGCAATATGCTTTGAAAGTTCCTACTGCATCCTCAACCGTTTTTTCATGTTCTGATTCGGATCTTGCATAGAATTTTCGTTCGATAGTTCCCGTACTTTCAAAAATCTTGCCTTGAACAATACGACTGAGACCCGCCAATTTACTATCTTTCATCCAATCTTGTACAAACTTGGGATAGGGTTTATCCAAAGAAGCTTCTAATGCTCCGTCAATTTTGGCCGGCTTTGAAGCAAGGTTTAAGAAATTTCCATCAGCATAGACATTTGAAAAGGTCGTAGCTGCTAATAATCCAATAATGATTTTTTTCATAGACAGTGTTCTCCTGTGGTTAAATTAAGGGTTATCTGGTACTAATGTGAATGTTCTTAAGGTCCTTGGAATCAATGGCGATTCAACAGTTTATCAATAAACCTTTGCAAAAGACTCATTTTTTTCGGAGAGTTGGTTTTTACTTCGGATTTTAAACGGTTATGATACTCCAGTATGTCAGCGTACCGTGCAGACAAATCCAAGTAATCAGCATTCAATTTGTGATGTTTGAGCTGCAGATTCCCCAATTTTTCGTCAGCCTGTTCTACTTTTTGTTTATAGTCATCCAACTGCCGATAAAGCTCCATCGCCAACTGAAAATCATGACTTTCCGAGTTTCTCAACAGAGTACACAATATCTGCTTACGAAAAGTATTACGCAACTTTTCGCAATGCCGATCCATCCTTCTCTTGATCTCGTCATCGCCAAAGTTTTTAAGCAGCTCCTCTTCATCAAGAGCTAAAAACGAACCTTTATCTGCTTTGATTTGGATAACCGGTATGCCTAATGAAGATAAGGCAAAGCATTTGGGCGAGTTGGAAGCAAGTCGTGATGTATGCCATATTTCTACGGCAATTTTCCGTTGCCAGCGGATTTCATGGCGCAATAACGAATGATTGTCCGGTTGGTCGAATAGGAGCAGAACATCAATGTAATAGTTTTTTCCTCCTGAAGACACCCGGTATTCCGGTATCGCTCGTTTGATGCGGATTGTCACGGGAGGCTGAGGTTCGGTATGTTCCGTATAGTTCAATACGGTCGTCAATCCTTCCGGTTCTTCTGCCAACTCTTTCAGAACCTGCTTGCACAAAAGATGCGTCAGCGATTCCGGTGCCGTATGCCCGTCAGAATCCCCTTTGTTGTAATAACGGAAAAAGTTGGTCTGACCTCTCCTGGTCAATACCATTTTCTTCCTCATTCCGGGCAGATGACGGCTGTAATAAAACATGCCTTCACGATGTTTTAAGCGGGCTGACAGTGCTGTAATCCATTTGTCACCTTCTTGAGATGTATATGCAATAAACTTCATTTACATTTCTTTGCCTTCAACCTTGAGGAAAGTCATCTGAATTCTTATACTTGGCTATGATTTTAGGCACCATACTGGTACTTAATCCAACTTGCTCTGCAATCTCTTTTACCGTCATATTCGTTGTGCGTCTCAATTCTAAAACACGACGGTGTTTCTCAAGATTGGCTTGTTTGCCTTTATAATTTCCTTTGCTTTTGGCTCTCTCTATGCCTTCCATCTGTCGTCGCCGACGTTCGCCGTACTCTTTACGGGCAATGTACAGGATTACATCTTGTAGCAGTTCCTGCCGGGTCCTAAAGACAAGCCCTTTAATCTCAGCCTGATCACAGGAATCAGGTTCCAGGTCAATTAACCCTGGTATAGCTATGGATGCTTTTTTCGACTTGACTCCCTCAAGTAAAGCTTCAAGTTTTTCCATAGGCAGACGGCTAATGTGTTCAAGATTTTCGAATACTACAATCTCACCAGGTTCCAACTCCCTAATCAACTTGGCTAGGGCAGGGCGATTGGTACCATCCTTAACTTGTTCCAAGTAAATATCGGAAACGGCATACCCCTGTGCGTTAACCATCATGACAAGCCCTTCTTGTTGGGCTATATCCTCCTGATTCTTGGCGGTCTTTATATAGATGCGTACAGTTTTCATCCGATTTCAACAGTTTAAAATAAATAGAGTATAACCTATTTACAGATGCCAAGTCTCGCTCTATAATCTATATTATATAACCTATATTATACTTTCGCAAACTTTAAAGGAGTGGTTATGGACTTGAAATATAGAGAAGTTACTTGCTGTCCCATGTGCGGCAGAAACGGTCGTTTGATTATGCAGATTTCTAGCGGCATTAAAGATACTGTTACACAAGGGACTTTTACCGGGAGCGGGGTGGGTTTGGGACTTGGTATGGGAGGTATCGGATTGGGAGTCGGTTACGGAGGAGGTTCGATCCGATTGCAATCCGTTACATCAACCCGACTTCAACAGGCAGTTGACGAACCTGAAATTGAAGATCCAGGAAATGTCAGTGCTGCATTAAGATATATACTAAATGTTATGCTACTTGGCGGGAGCGGGCTTTTTCTAGCCTCCTGCGGTCCAAATCTTGTCGGATCCAATACCGGAAGTGATGCGGGACATCAAATCATCAATCAATTACTTGAAATGATGTCCTATATTGGAAATATTTTGGGTTACTTACTGATAGGCATTTGTGCCATATGGGCTTTGTTCATGTTTCCTTTTGCTGTTAAAAAGGATCGTGAAGAATATGAACAGCACGAAAAATACCGAGAAATTATCGGCAAATATTATGAAACACTCAGATACTGTGACTCCTGTCACGTTGTTTATGATAAGGAAGGGTATGCGGCAACAGCACGAGAAGGCGCAGTTATCAAGTTGGTAGAAAATGCTGGCATTCTGGAAGACAAGCCAATCCAAAACCAAAGGCTGATTAATATCAAACTTTAATGTATTGAGTCGTAATTCAATATGAAATCCAATAACCGTTATGTCAATTTCTTTTGATTTGAGATAGAGAGGTATGTAATGCATAATTTAAAGAAAAAATTTCAATTCGGCGATGTTGTCGTCTATCGTGAAGAAGATTGTGGAGAGATTGAAGAATGGAAGGCCGTGGTAGTCGGCGTTGAGTCATTCGTACTCGGAGACCGCTTAACCGTCGTATTTGAATCCGGAGAAGAAAATGTTTTAGAGGCAGAACTGTTTGAACTGCTTGAGCGTCCCAAGTGCTTCCAAACGGAAAACAATGACCATTGAGAAAGGAATCTGAAATGAAAATTTTTAAATTTGGCGAACGTGTGATTTATACTGATACCTCAAGCAATGAGAAGTTAAACGGCGTGGTTATTGATGTTGATACCACAAAACCTTTTTGCGAGGTAGCACTTTTCAATGGCAGGCTAAAGCGCGTACATACCGATTTTCTGAATGCCGCAGGGGGCGGATTGGACTGGCAGGATACCCGTTTCGATACACCACCGGAAGAGGGCACTCCGGTATTGGTTTCAGACGGCATCAACATCATCCAGACCAGGGCAGTATATTCAGAATGGGATGGGGGAGAACGTTTTTCCGGTTGGGAAGACTGCGACAGCGACAGCTTTCCATATTTTGCCTACCCGAACTTACCCTCAAATAAAATATTTCAGGATGAATAAATAATGAAAAAAGAAAGTTTTGACGACTTAATGACCCAGCTGCAGAGTCTACGACTTCTCGACGACCCAGACAGTCTTCTGTTACGCTCAGTCAGGGTGGAAAGGTAAGCCATGAAGTTTACCCGTCATGAAAAAAGGCTGTTTGACGAACTGGCTTACTACACCTGTTTGGGTACGCAATATCCGTATGAAAAACAGACAAGGATGCTTAGGCTGATTGGTCTTGCTATTGTCGTCGGCGCACCGCTGGTGGGCGTTATTCCTCCCAACATAGACAGATTAAAACCACTTACCTTGCCCATTTTCCTCATTTATATTGCAATTATTTTTACTATGATCTGCATTGGAATAAAACGAGACTATTTCCCAGGAGAAAAATTACAGCATGACATCAAGCTGCATCGAAGCGCATATATCCGTGAATATAATATCCTCAAACAGGAAAACCCGGGACTGACCGTTGAAACCTTTGCGGAAAGCATCAAAGTATTCTTGGCCGCCCAAGAAAAACAGCACACCCAACAAGAAAAACGGGAAACCGAACAGAGGCTGGCTGAACTGAAACAGAAATACGATCTGTAATCCGGTTTCAGACTACATGCCAAATACAATTTCTAAGGGGGTTAATAATGGGAAATGATTTCTACAGTTATGTTGTTAAATAAAATACGGTCCGTATACACGGACCGTATTCGGCTATTGGGACTTCATTAACGGCTCGCAGGACTTAGGGTGTTGGTACGCCCAACCGCCCGATCGTTTTGCCGTTTGTGCATACCATACACACATAGTCTCAATTTCATCAGCCGACGCACCTTGTTGTTCCATACTAATAATTTGTTCCTTAATACCTTTCAGCATGAATAGCCGCTCTTCTAGTGTTGGTGGCGGATTCGTCGAAATAACGAATTGATTCCAACCAATTGCCCCAAAAGCAGCCGCTAAAAACATGGCATTCAAAGAAGAATGTAATTTTAGACCACCTGTTTGAAAATATGCATGTACCAAATCTGTAATCAGACTCAGTCCATAAAAACAAAAAAATATTGGAGCAAGTGCGTCCAGTAAAGCATCCTCAAACCACAAGCTTCCGCCGGTTTTCCAACGGATAAATAAGAACAGCACATATAGTATGCCGCATACTGAGAACAATATGAACGCCAGATTTATGGCTACTTTGAATTGTGTGAAGCGTCTGAATCCCGCCGGGTGTTTGTCGGCCCAAACTGAGTTATCGGTAACAGTCAATTATTTCTCCTTTTCAACAGCAGTTTTAAATAAATAGAGTATAACCTATTTACAGGGTTAAATGTCGTT
>ERZ772874.138-NODE-138-length-37269-cov-20.372521_pt1 | contig 37269 bp, 36 predicted proteins | sample MGYA00580586_ERZ772874 | MGnify/ENA primary metagenome ERZ772874 (study PRJEB29015, sample SAMEA2737952) | human oral metagenome | biome: human oral; feature: human-associated habitat; material: dental | place: China | collected 2154 ... | reverse complement strand
ATTATTATATGCTCATTTAATACAATTTTTATATATTCATTTATCCTTCATAAAATATGACTCATAATCTCTATGATTATGAGTCATATTTTACGCATCATTATATTAATAATTTTTAAATTTTTAATATACTTTTATCTTTTATCATGACTAATATAATAAGCTAATTTTACTACCGATATACCAATGATTATACCAATTGTATCAATCAATACATCAAAAACTTGAGAGCTGCGACCTAGAGAAAATAATTGTATAAATTCGTCTAGACAAGCTATTACTATACCCACTCCTATAGTTTTTACTACTGTGCCATATTCAATATAACGTCGTAGAACTACATATAAAACACCACCAAGGATTGTGAACTCTGTTAGGTGGGCTAATTTACGAACAATCCTATTTAAGGTCCATATATTTCCGTAAAAGCCTAATTTATCAGCTATAGGAGCAAGCCACTCCGCAAAAATAAGACTAAACTTATCAGAGGTTCCTCCATTTTGCAAGGAATTATCCCATATAAAAAACACAATCAGACCTAACACAATATATAGTATCCAACGTTTCATACTACTCTCCTAAATGCTACAATACATATAGCTGTATTAATCTCTATCAAAAATATCTCTTGTATAAACTTTATCTTTTACACCTTCTAAGCTACTATCCCAGCGATTAGCTACAATGACATTACTGACACGCTTAAAGTCTTCAAAGTTACGAATAACTGGCGAGTTGAAGAAATCTTCTGCATCTAGTGTAGGTTCATATACTACTACAGCAATGCCCTTCGCCTTAATACGTTTCATAACACCTTGAATCGCTGACGCTCTAAAGTTATCAGAGTTCATTTTCATGGTCAAGCGATAAATACCAACGATTTTTGGATTTTTTGCAATAATAGTATCTGCCACATGATCTTTACGAGTCCTATTCGCATCGACAATGGCAGAAATCAAGTTTTGTGGTACATCATTATAGTTAGCTAATAATTGTTTTGTATCTTTTGGCAAGCAATAACCACCATAGCCAAAGGAAGGATTATTATAAAAATCTCCAATACGAGGATCTAAACAAACCCCCTTAATAATTTGACTTGTGCTAAGGCCACGTACCTCCGCATAAGAGTCAAGCTCATTAAAGTACGCTACACGTAATGCTAAATACGTATTAGCAAACAATTTAATTGCTTCCGCTTCCGTAGAATCAGTATATAATTGTGGAATATTTTCTTTAATAGCACCTTCTGCTAATAATTGGCCAAAACGACGTGCTCGGTCAGAATCCTCGCCCACAACAATACGAGATGGATGTAAATTATCATATAAAGCTTTACCTTCACGTAAAAATTCTGGCGAAAAAATTAGGTTTTCTGTGTTAAATTCTTCACGCATTTGTACAGTATAACCTACTGGTACAGTTGATTTAATAATCATTACCGCATCAGGATTAATTTCTAAAACGGTTTTAATGACTTGCTCAACAGAAGATGTATCAAAGAAGTTTTTTTGTGGATCATAGTTTGTAGGTGTAGAAATAATTACATACTCAGCACCTGTAAACGCTTCCACAGGATCTAATGTAGCTTTAAAGTTTAATTCTTTAGTGGCTAAATATTCTTGCAATTCCGCATCTACAATAGGTGCTGCCTTGCGATTTAACATATCCACTTTTTCTGGGATGATATCGAGGGCTACCACTTCATTATGTTGTGCTAATAATACGCCATTGGAAAGGCCTACATAGCCTGTACCAGCAATTGCAATCTTCATTTATTTGCCCTCCGTCATATAGAAATCTTTATACCATACAGCAAAACGTCTTAACCCTTCACGTAACGTTATATTTGGTTTGAAGCCAAAATCTTCTTCTAAGGCACTTGTATCCGCATATGTAACAGGTACATCACCTAGTTGCATAGCCACCAACTCTTTATGTTCTTCAAAATTATAATCCTCTGGTAATACCCCTGCAGATACTAATTCCTCTGAAAGAATGCGCACAAAATCAAGCAGATTTTCTGGGTTGCTATTACCGATGTTATAAATAGCGTACGGCGGCACTGGTAAGCCATCCGCACCATTACGACGCTCTGGCGCAGTAGACATAACCTTAGTTACACCTTCTACGATATCATCAATATATGTGAAATCACGCTTACAATTGCCGTAGTTGAAGATTTTAATTGTCCCTCCACTGCGCAATGTATTTGTAAAACCAAAGTACGCCATATCTGGGCGACCTGCAGGACCATAAACCGTAAAGAATCTAAGTCCTGTACTTGGAATGTTATAAAGCTTTGCATAGGAATATGCTAATAACTCATTTGATTTTTTTGTGGCGGCATAAAGAGATACAGGATTATCTACCTTATCATCTGTAGAGTATGGAATTTGTTTATTCGCACCATATACAGAGGAAGATGAAGCATATACTAAATGCTCCACACCACTTTCACCATCGTCATAAGAGTGACGACAAGCCTCTAAAATATTATAGAATCCAATAATATTAGCCTCTATATAAGCATCAGGGTTAGTAATGGAATAACGAACCCCTGCTTGAGCTGCTAGATTGACTACAACTCGTGGTTTGTATACATCAAAAATTTCATCAATAAAAGCCTTATCTGCAATATTTCCTCTTTTAAAAATCCATGTATTTTTATTGTCTTTGCTAATCTCGTCAATTTGTTGCAAACGATACTCTTTCAATGCTACATCGTAGTAATCATTAACAGAATCTATGCCGATTATTTGAGTTCCTTCTGCTTCAGATAAGAGAGCCATAACTAAGTTAGCCCCTACAAATCCAGCGGCTCCCGTTACGAGGATTACCGTGTTGTTTAAATCTACATTTTTTGAAAGCATATGTACTCCTTTCATAGTTCTGTTAATTATGAGCGTCTTACTTTACCTAAAACTTTATTAACACCAGAAACAATAATAGTACGCTCAGATGGAATGATACATAAAATAGCCACATACAATAAAACGCATAACAGCATACAAGCTATCGTCCACCACACCGCATCATATAGATGTAAAACACTATATGCTATCCCCCCAACTATCGATGCGGTAATGAGATATACACTAATATTAGATAATATACGGAGCACACTCATATTGACGAACAGTGCCAAGAACAACATAGCTACAGCGAGCATTTCCATTCGCACTATGGAGCGAGCATACACAAAGGTAGTGAAATCATATTGAATACAAATATAAATAACTGGTATTAAAACAACTAAATGTAAAACTTGAGTCCAGAACGATAGGTTTGGCAAGCCTTTAGCACGGAATATTTCAGAAATTAGATTCGCTGTAATAGTCATAATAGCTGAGCTCAATGCCCAAGAACCTAATACAATACCCGCTAACTTCCATTGAGGACCTAATAATAGATGAACTACAAAATCTTGAAATACAAATAATCCTACCCCTATAGGCACTAAGAATAAAGCCATATAGCGTTGGAATGTAAAGAATGTATTCGAAAAGGCCTGTTGATCATGCTGTACTCGGCTTAAGGCCGCGAATAATACTGGTGCCAATGATGCTGTTGCCATAGCCATGACGGTAGTAACAATAGCCATTGACATCTTATATATACCCAAATAATAAGCATCAAGACATCGGCTAATGATAAATGTATCTACCCAGGCTGTAAGCCATATAGAAAATGCTTCTGCTAAAGACCATGCACTATAACTAAACATTTTCATAAAGACGCGACCGCTAAAGAATAAATTAATTTGATTTTTTCGACTCTTTAATAAGGCCAACGCCGTAAATAACTGGGCTCCTAATATACCAGCAATTAAAGACCAGTAATCGTAGCCCATAAGCGCCATTGGTATAGATATCAATATAGGTGTAAGAATTGTTATGAGCCTAATATTTAGAAGAAACTTAAAATTAAAGTCTCTTCGATACAATGCCATTTGAACACTACTAAAGGCAGATAAAGGAATCATAGCCCCCATCACAGCTAAAGGTATACCTAAACCATCATTACCTACTAAGATGGCCAATTCATCACGACCTATTATGATAGCGCCCCATAAAAGTAAAGAAAATACTAGGTTGGCAATAAAGGCCACATCTGTGGCCTCTTGCTTCTCTTGGGCACTTTCAAACTCATGCTGAACGAGAAATTTTTGAAAACCTGCATCAGCAAGCATTTCTGCAAAAGATATAACCATCATAATCGTCGCTAATATGCCGAATGCGGTCGGTGCTAACATATGGGCCAATATTATATTTGTCAGTGGTGTAATAAGCTTTGCCAAAACCTCTGTAATAACAGACCATTTAGCAGCAGCTACGATTTTAGTATCCATTATTTCTTATTGATATTCTTAACGCCTCTCAAGAATAGTTCGTGATGAGCTCGTGATGAGCTTCACATTCCAAATAGTTTTGTATTGCTAGATAACTTGTATTGCCCAAAATAAGTTCTACTAGTTTTCGTCCAACTAAAGCATTAATAGCGCGTACAATAAATGATCTACCTAAAAATTCACGCAAATAACGTTTTACATGAGTATCAGCAAAATTCTTATAAGCTTGAATCACAAAGTGAGAATCTTTAATTTCTTCACTACGTTTTCTATAAGCCTTTAATGTTTCTGCAGCTTCAACTTCTGTGGCTAGTCGTGTACCATTATCGGTTCTACGAATAGGCAATTCAGACACCACAAAACCATCCTTAGTAACCTCTACCGTAACTAACATCGCATCTTTTACAAATTCTTGATGATTTACAAAGAAATCGGAATTGAAGATAAAGTTACCTTGACCATAGATAATAGTGCTACCATTATAGTTTTCTCGAGAACCAATACAGTGACTATGTTGACAAACAACAAGATTTGTACCTTTATCGACAAACTTATGACAATAACGTTGTAACATTGGGGATGGATAACGATAGAATTCCTTGCCGCCGTGATATAAAACGATGACGTAGTCGCATTGGGCCTTTAAAGCTTCCACTTCGTCAAAGCTTTCTAACACATCAAAGGGATTGGCCCCCATTGTATGACAAGTAGCTATGGTAAACTCATTCTCAGTGCACATATAGAAGCCTATGCGTACACCATCCTTTTCAAAAATAAATGGCTTCTTAGCCTCTTTCAAATTCGAACCCACACCACCATAAGCAATATCATGTTGTTTCAACAAATCTATGGTCGTTGTTAACCCCTCCACACCTTGGTCTAATGAATGATTATTAGCCAATGTTAAGAATAGTGGTTCTAAAGACCTATCGCCGTAAACCGCTTTTGTAGAGGCAATAAAATTATTACCAAATTTTACAATTGGTGTTTTTGCATCAGTAAGAGGAACCTCTAGATTGAAAATATTTAGATCCGATTGCTTCAAAATTTCATAAAGCTCTTTTCCTACTAATGCTTCACCATTACCTGTTTCAAATAAATTTATATTAATATCCGTAGGGACAAAATCAGCTCCGATGTACAGTTTCAAGATGTAACCACTCTCCTAACTCATAATCCCTTGATATAGGACGAAATCTTTCAAATCCAGCACCAGGAAATAATGTTAGTTCTCCAATATATAGGCGCCCTTTAATTTCATAAAAATCTACACGTAAAAATGGACATGCTTTGCTAAGCTCCGCCGCAACCTGTAGCATTTCACCATATGTATCTGGCTTTGGAAACTCTGTTGGTAATGGTGGATAATGTCCAAAATGAATTCCCATAGAATTCCAATCCATATCATAGAAGTTCATCAGAGTTCCTGTTTTAGAAAAACGATTAGAACAAACTACTGTTAACTTTGGCTCCCCATGAAAGGAATACATTTTATAATCTAATAAATCATCATTCCCCAATTCAGAAATATACTCTTCTGCAATGATTCGACGAGGAACGTTTTGATAAGCCCACTCCCGCGCTATTCTTGAGTAATCCTGCCTTAACGAGGCCCTTAATTTAGCTTTAGCTGCTTCAAAGTCGAAGGTTGATTTATCTTTACAAATAACGATGCCACCACTATCATGGGTTGTTTTCAACACAAATTGATTTGGCAATGCATCTATATCGATATCTTCCACAGAATCCCATACAGCTAAGGTTGGAATAACGTATTGTTCACCTACCTGTTTAGCAATAAAGTGTTTCGCCTCATACTTATCAACCATAATGATTTGTATTGGATTTCTATAATTGAGTTTAAGCCATTGTAATTTTTCACTAAAAGTCTTTGGATTCTCCAAATTTAAAGGATATCCCATATATTTAGGAAAAACTTTCTTTAAAAAGTCTTCATCAGACAAAGAGTCATAATAACCTAATTTAATTAACACTCTTGTACGATAGTAGGGTTTTGTTAAAAAGGACATGCCAACTTTACACAATTTGCTGAGCTTCATTTTTACGTCCTTTCCGAAGCAGTTGCACCTCTAAATAAAACAACATCATATAAAAATAAGTAATCTTACTTTCATAAGATACCAAGCCCATATCCATTACGATTTGTGAAAGGAATAGAATGAGCACTATTATATATTCATTACTATGGAAATCGCGATAGCGAATTAAGTTATAAGCTACATGAAGATACATTGAATAATATGCTATTAAACCAATAACACCCGTGCCAGCTAATAACTCAATATAATTGTTATGCAAGTAGTAATTATCTTTACCATACACGAAAAAAGTATATACAGATGGATTATTGATACCTACACCAGTTATGGGAGATTGATAAAATAAGTCCCATCCAATATCTACCAAAGCTAAACGAATAATAGTAGATGAGTCCCCACCCGTACCTGTAAAGGCTTCCATCATGTTAGACATTCGGTCTAATACTTCAGAGAACATCGGCAATTGCAAAACCACAATACCTACAATGGTAAGACCTAGCAAGGAACCAATGATTTTTACAACTGAATTGACCACATTAACACTACGAAAACTTTTAAAAACAAAGAGTAATATTGTACCAACCCCGACAAAAACTAAGGCCTTACGACTACCTGTAGCCGCCAAAATACCAAGTGTTGGTAATGCAATGACATGCCACCAGCGAGGTCGATCGTACAGCATATAATACAAGGTCATAACGATAGCGTTGGCCCCTAAAATACCTACTGTATTCGCATTTAATGCATCATTGGCAATACGCGCTGAAGATGACAAAACAGTAATAAAATAATCTAAACCGTAGAAAAAAACGGTATAAAAACAAACTATATAGCCTGTCCACATGCCAAGCTTCAGTAATGTATCTACCGATTTTTTATCTTGATAGCACATGTATAATATGATGAGCATAAAGAATATCTTGACCATATCAAAACTTCGACTCATAGCTACAGATGTATCTGTAGCATTAATTGCGCTCAAATAACAGACTCCAATAAAGAGCAGCATGTAACCATGCATCCAATTAAACCGTAGCTTAATAACGCCTTGTTCTCTTATGATATAAAAAATGATGAGCCCAAATAAACATACAAATAATACATACGCACCATAGTTCGCATCGCCAAGGGCAAAGGAAATAGTCAACGACAACACTAAAAAGATTAGAGTTATGAACCATATCATGCGGTCAGCAAGAGCCGTAATATTTAACTTCAATGGTTCCCCTCCTTACAACTCATAAAACTTCTAACCAACGTTTAGCGATTTTCCATAGTGGAAATTCATCGCGTACTTTGATGGCTTCCTGTGAGAGCTTATCTGCTAGTGCAGGATCTTTTAATATACTGCGCATAGCTTCATACATAGCCTGCGTATCACCTACAGGCACTAGGATACCATTCTCTCCACTTTTAATTACCATGCGAGCACCGCCTACAGGACAGTCTGTAACTACTGCCGGCAGCCCCATGCCCAATGCTTCTAACATAGAATTTGAAATGCCTTCAAAATCAGACGATGATACAAACATGGAACAAGGAGCTACCTTTTCTAAAATATTGCTAGCAAAGCCAGGCAATAAAACGCGATTTTCTAAATTAAGAGATTTAATTTGAGCTCGTAGTTCATCCTCTAATACACCTTGACCATAAATAACGAGTTTATATTCTGGAAACTCATCTGCCAACATACTAAAGGCATTGATCATCATAGGCAAATTCTTTTGTGGATGCAAACGACAAGCTGTAACGATTGTCTTTTCTCGTTCCCCTTCTATGGGTGGTGGCAATTTACCATTAATAGGATTTGGTATGATAACACCACGATTTTGCACAGATTTTGGAAAATAAGAACGAGCATCTTCCGTCTGAAATACTAGTGCATCCGCAAATCTAAAGGCAAAGTTGCGCAATGCTTGTTGATGCCAACCAATGGGAACTTTACGTGGATTATTGCGCTCAGAAAACACAATGCGATTTTTTATAAACCAAGAGCTAATCGCTAAGATAAAACTAGATGCAGACAAGAAAGATAAGCATGTCGCATTTGGTCTAGTCTTTAAGATTTTGATTAGTTCTTTTATTTCTTGCATAAAGCGAATGACTTTATTAGAGCTTGTAGTATGGATTTCAATTTGTTCAATACTTTCCTCTAACGCATATTCATTACCATATCGATTAGGGCTTGTTTGGATAACCGTAATATGATGACCATCATGTACCCACTGACGAGCCAACTCTGTTAATATTCGTTCAGCCCCATCATTACCAAGGGAGATGGTGACAATTATTATTTTCTTTTTCATAAGCCTTCCTCTTGGATATATTCAGCTAGTCTTATATAAGCTTGTGCCATTGATACCTTAGGTTGCCAACCGAGAGATTTTAACTTCTTAGAACTTAAAAACATATGCACTGTCGGCGCATAGCCAAGCCCTTGCACATCTTTTGGAATATCAAAGATGACTTCACTCTTATCATTGCTAACATGAGTTGCGACTAAATGAGCAATGCTTGCAATAGAACGCGTCTCCTCATCATGACAAACATTATATGCTTCACCAGGTACCCCTGCTTTTAAAAGAGTTAAAAGCCCAGTTAAAGCATCAGTAATATAGCAATAATTCGACATAGAATCGCCCTTTGTATGAAGTATAATGGCTTCTTTTTTAATAGCACTCTTAGTGAACTGCATAAAAACGCGATTATCAGCTACTGGAACACCTGGCCCAAAGGTTTGAGCTAATCTGGCTATTACAGCAGGAACGCCATATTCCACAGCATAGGACTTGCAATAACATTCACAAAGTCTCTTGCTTTCGGAGTAGGAGCTACGAACATTTAGGTGATCCAAATAACCCATTCTTTCCTCTGTCATAACTTGTCCAGATTCATAAGGTACCCCATATTGCTCCATACTGGATAAGTAAACTAGTTTCTTTACCTTTTGACGACGACCTAACTCAAGCATGGCCTCCGTACCATAAATAGAGGTACGGATAGTTTCTACAGGATGTTCTACAAAAAACTTAGACTGTGTTGGTGCGGCTCCATGCAAAATATAATCACATGGCACATCAATAGATTCTAATGAACCATCCACTAGAGCTAACGACTTATTATCTAAATACTCACCAAGAATGGTTTTTGCCTTTTCATGGCTTCGCACATAACCAATCACTCTTAAATCCAGGTCATGAATCTCATTGGCAAGTATAAGTAATTTTATAAACATCGATCCAATAAGCCCCGTTGCACCTGTTATAAGAATGCGTTGATGACGGAGGAAATGAAAGTAATTATTTTCATGTACTAAAGCCGTTAACTCGCGTTGAATAACGGAATTACTCATCTTTTAATCCTCCTAGCTCACGATTTTTAATAATCCCTGTGAACATATAATAATCAGATGGAGTTGTAATCTTTATATTTTCAGTTTCCCCTAACACAGGGTATAAAGTATAACCATAGTGCATCATCATCGATGCGGAATCAATAAAGTCATGAATACCCTCATCTTTTGCACGATTATGAACTGATATAATATCATCTAATCTAAAACTCTGCGGAGCTTTAGCCATAAGACATTCATTGCGATTTAAAATGTGCTTAATAGAACCATTTTGGGTAACCATAACAGTTTCAATAGCTGGAGTAACAGTAATGGCAGAACCCTTTGATTCTACAGATTCAATGTTTCTCTCTATAGTAGAATTATCTACAAGTGGACGAACCCCATCATGAATCAATACAGTCACCGGATCATCAGGAAATAAACGCTTAGCCTCTACTAGCCCATTATATTGGGATTCCAAAGCACTTTCACCACCAGGTACAATGGATAATACCTTTTGTAGCCCAGCCTTTTCTATGAGTTGCTTTGTATGATCAATCCATTCTGCTTTACAGGCAAGAACAATTCCATCAATAGTCTCCGTTTGTTCAAATACATCTAAGGTTTGAATCAAAATCGTTCTACCGTTCCATTCTAAAAATTGTTTTGGCGTCTTACTGTTTTTCATACGAGCACCTACGCCACCCGCAAAGATTATTGCTATTCGTTTCATAGGCCCTCCTTATGGTTGAGCTTCTTTCTTAGCATAATGTATGCCTTTATACTCCTTGTAAGGTGTGTGTAAATCAGCAAACACTGCATCATGTTTTGCTACACGTTGCTCTACAGGTGGTAATTGCATATAGTCACCCCAAATGAGACGCAAATATCTCTCATACCCTTTCATAACAGGTATTTGATGACCTTCAAAGTCTTTATATACAACAGAAGCAAAGTCCTCTCTAGGATGACGTAGCTTCATACCTTTTAAGCTACCGATTAACTCCGTACATTCATCACTCGTATCAAAGTCGTATTGAGTCATTCTCTTTTCTGCAAATCGCCAAATATGATAGCGTATAGATTGACTGGAAAAGATCTTATAAATATAACCAGCTAAAGCACGATATGTAGGCCCTTTATTATCTGGTAAACGCTGTACATTAAAGAGTGCAAAAGTCATGGCCCACATCAACTGCAATGCACGACTAATTTTGCCGGGTGCACAGCCATCGATAGGCATAATTTCAAGTGCCAAACCATGACAAACATCTTCATGCATACTGTGACGATTGATAAAGGTCGTATAATTATCTCTAATAGATGCTCCTGCATCATGATAGATGTGATTTCGATCGGTACGACAATACGTAAATCGTTTAGTATCAGCATATTTTGGCCATAATCCAGCTAACTTTTCATAATCTGGACGAGGCATAAAAAGATCTAAATCATCATCCCAAGGGATAAAGCCGTTATGACGTATAGCCCCAATGAGACCACCGCCACAAAGATAAAAGCGCAAATTATGTTTATCACAGAACTCTTTAAAGTACAGTAACATATTCAGCTCTTTTTCTTGTATTTCCTTTGTCATAGATGTACTCATAGGGACCTCTTTCAACGTAATACAGCTAATACTGTATCAATCATCGTTTTTATATCTTGTAAAAAAGAAAACTCCTTAATACTCTTCAAATTCCAAGCCATCTTGCCCGGTAAAACCTCATTTATATAGACTTCATCAACATTCTGAGCATTTTGTAAAAGTTGATCTTCATCTTTATAAGTAATACTGGCAACACTGGTAACACCAGCGGGTAATAATAAGGTAGCTTTCATTTCATCTGTATAAGCGGCCACATAACGTGGAACCTCAGGTCTTGTTCCGACAAAGCTCATATCTCCTAAGAGAATGTTGATAAGCTGAGGCAGTTCATCAAGACGACAGCTACGAAGCATATTGCCTACCTTCGTAACACGCATATCATTTTGTGATGTCACTTGTGCACCAAGGGATTCCGCATTCTTTACCATAGTACGGAATTTATAGATGCCAAAGGTACGACCGTACTGTGTCACTCGAGTTTGACGAAAAAAAACCTCTCCCTCACTATCTCTTTTAATCATGATGGCTAGTATCAAGAATATAGGGCTTAATGTAATAAGCATTCCCGCTGCCATTACGCGGTCAAAAATGCTTTTACAAAGAAGGCTTGTACGTCTTTGATTTAATATTTCAAAATAGGGACGAACCGCTTCACATTGTAGCTCTTGTGGTAGATCATGAAAGTTTTTTACTATCATTCGGTAATAATCCTTTTAAACTGTTCAATGATATATTGCACCTCTTCATCCGTTAACAGAGTATGAAGTGGCAATGTAATTTCATTCTTAAACTGGTTATAAGCATTTGGATAATCATCAATAGTGAATCCTAAATTCTTGTAAGCCGTATGCATAGGAATTGGTTTATAATGTACATTTGTTGCAATTCCAGCTTCGGCCATAGCTTCAATCACCTTGTTGCGGTATTCTGCATCACGTCCATCTAAACGGACTAAATACAAGTGACCACTACTTTCATACTTCTCTGTATAATGACTCAACAATGTAACAGGTAAATCTTTCAAACCAGTATCGTAAGCTTCGATAAGCTCCTTACGACAAGCTAACAGTTTTGGATATCGTTCTAATTGAGCCAAACCGATAGCCGCCATAATATCCGTCATATTACATTTATAATATGTGCCCTTGATATCATATTCCCATGCACCAGCTTTTGTTTTAGCAAGCGCATCTTTATCCTGACCATGTAAGGATAACAATTGGAATTGCTTGTAGATAGCTTCATCGTCATAACCATCTATGTGGCGCCATGTAGCACAACCACCTTCAGCAGTAGTAAAGTTTTTTACTGCATGAAAGGAAAAGCTGCTAAAATCGGCTATATTACCTGTTGCCACCCCTTTATAAGAAGCACCAAAAGAATGCGCACAGTCCGCTACGATAGGAATATGACCTAATGCTGATTGAATATCATTAGATGGTATAAAGAGAGATTTCTTTTCCTCTACAATGGATCGCAAACGTTCATAATCACAAGGCACACCCGCAATATCTACAGGGATGATAGCCTTTGTTTTTGGTGTAATAACGCGAGCGACTGCATCGTAATCCATTTCATAGGAGTCTTTTTGTGTATCAACAAGCACTAATGTAGCGCCTACATGAACTACAGGACTTGCACTAGCTGTATATGAGTAAGCACTAGTTATGACTTCGTCTCCAGGTCCAATTCCCAATACACGAAGGGACATTTCAAGCGCTGCAGTAGCAGAGTTTAAACAAACGGATTTAGGTGTACCTAACTGGTGAGCTATCTTTTTTTCTAATTCTTTAGTACGAGGACCTGTCGTAATCCACCCACTTTTTAAGGCTTCAACGACTTCATTGATTTCTAACTCTGTAATATCTGGAGGAGAAAAATTAATTCTCATATAAATCACCTCAATACTTTCTGTACCATATTGATACGCTTGATTTATCACATAGAATGTTAATCAAAACAGTCATATTACGCGTCAATCGCGATAGATCCTAAAAGAGGAATGCCTACTTGTGAAAGGCGTTTCTTAGCTTCAATCAAATCTTTTGGACTAGCTACTTCATTTTTAACAACTAGTATTACACCATCTGATTTTTCGGCCAATACAACGGCATCTGTAACAGACAATACGGGTGGTGTATCGATGATAACCACATCATATTCATCACGTACATACTCAAGAATCGTAGGTAATTTGCTAGAATCTACAATATCAGATGGATATTCAACAACTTCACCAGCCGTAAGCACATCCAAATGAGGCACTACATTACGATGAATCGTCAAATCTTCATCCATCATCACCGCATTGGTAAGACCTTTATTTTGTAGATTAAAGGCTATATGTTGTGCTGGATTGCGTAGATTACCATCTAACAGAAGAATTTTATTATTATTTTTAGATAAAGCTAATGCTGTATTAGCTGCCACTTCAGAAGTTCCTTCACCACTAGTAGCTGCAGTAATGCAAATAAGTTTACATTTATGTTGGTTACATACATATTGAAGATTGCTACGCAATGTACGATATGCTTCCACAAGTGGTGTATCACCACGTTCATTAGAAATTAGTCTAATCATATTAACCTCTCACTTTGCGCAACAATGCTACGATACGATTACTAGGCTCTTCATATTCTTTTTCTTTATGATTTGAAATCACGCCCAAATTTTGAATGCCAAGAATATCATTAATCTCTTGTACAGATTGAACTTTGCGATTACCAAAGAATTGGCCCAATGTATAGAGGCAACCAAAGATGAGGCCTAAAATGGCAGAGCCTAATAGAATAAGAACCTTACGCGGAGCAATCGCCTTTTCTGGCAATGTAGGAGGATCAACGATTTGAACTTCATTCGGTACCATAACCTCTGCAACCTTCGCTTCTTCTAAGCGAGTGGATAACATTTGATAGATATCTTGTGCCACATCTACATCACGTTTTGCTTGGATATAACCGCGTTCTTTTTCAGGTAACCCCTTCATAGCTTCTTCGTTTACTTTATCTAACTCAGCTAATGTAGATTGTTTACCTTGAGCTACTGCTAGAGCAGCTTCATTTTTAAATTTATCCGCTAACAAGCCTTGTTGTGCAGAATTGCTGGATGGTGCTTGTTGAGATGCAATGGCATTAATTTCAGCATTTAAACCGCTTTTAGCCTTTTCAATTTGTTGGTTAATCTCTTTCATCGCTGGATGTTCATCAGTATATTTACCAACGTAAGAAGCTTTACGAGATTCTAGATCTGCTAACTGCCCTTTATAAGCTTGAACCGTAGCACTATCGGCGATGCTTTTACCAGCAGAACCTAATTGCTCATTGATACTACCAAGTGCAGCTTGTGCCGTTTCTAAATCAAGTTGATTTTGAGCTTCCTCACGATCGATAAGAGTAATCTTATCGGTTAAGCCTTTCATTTGATCTGCTGTGGAGTACACCTTATTATCTATTTGAAATTGTTGTAATTTCTTTTCTGCTTGCTCTAATTCAGTTTTTGCAGTAACAACGCGTTTCTGTAAGAATTCACGAGTAGTTCGTTGTTCAACATGAGAGATTTCAGCAAGGCGTTTCAAAAAAGTATCAATAAGTAATTGATTAGCTTCTTGTGCTTGCTCAGGAGACTTACCTGTTACACTTACTTGCAATAACTCGGTTTCTTTATAGGGTTTAGTTTCAATGCGAGTTTTAACAAAATCTTCATATGTTGGCGCATTACCAGTACCTTCAGGATCTTCTATAGCAGTAATTACTGGCTCTACTACATTACGACTTTTTAAAATTTCTGCATCTGTGTTCATCAATTGACGAGACATAGAATCAGAATAGCCATTAGTACTAGATAATACAGAATTGCTCAAACCTTGAGCTTGTTTAATACGCAACATCGATGTAGATTGATATGTAGATGGTGCAAGAAAGGCATACGCACCACCTAAAACCATACATGCTAACGTAATATTAATAATTTTACGGCGCTTTTTAATGAGGACTCTGCCCACCTCTTTTAAATCAATAATTTGTTCCACCCATATACCCCTTTCTGTAAAAGTATACAAACAACAGTGTCTCTCCCACTTAGAATATTAACTGTACCTAACCCTCTCGATAAAGGCACAATGTATCAAAATTAAAATGGTCTTATACATATATCGGGTAATAAATGTATCGTCCACGACCTATACATTATGATTTGGGTCGTATGTAGGAATGATATCCTGCAACACATTAATTACATCTATATCAGTTTTACATGTATCAAAACGCTCTATTTCATGACTTAGCCATTCTTGATTAACATCTTCTAGAGCTGCTTCAAAAATTTTCTTATGCGTAGTAGTATTCGTACCTTCTTCGGCAGTCAATAATTCTTCGTATAACTTTTCACCTGGACGTAATCCAGTAAATTCAATACGAATATCCTTATTAGGCTCAAAGCCAGAAAGGCAAATCATATTCTTAGCCAAATCGACAATTTTAACCGGTTCACCCATGTCTAAAAGAAACACTTCGCCTCCATTCCCCATGGCACCAGCTTGAAGTACTAATTGACTGGCTTCAGGAATAGTCATGAAATAACGTGTTATTTCTGGATCTGTAACGGTTACAGGGCCACCTGCTTCAATTTGTTTACGAAATAAAGGAATAACCGAACCACGGCTACCAAGTACATTACCAAAACGAACTGTTATAAACTTAGTATCATATGTGTGATTCATACCAAGTACAACTTTTTCAGCAACTCGTTTTGTAGCGCCCATAACGCTGGTTGGATTCACCGCTTTATCCGTGGAAATCATAACAAATCGATCTACTCCATGAGCTCCAGCTACATCCGCAACATTACGAGTACCATAAATATTATTTAATACCGCAGCAATTGGCTGTATTTCCATAAGCGGCACATGTTTGTGAGCTGCCGCATGAAATACTACATCAGGATTATAGTTTTTGAAAATTTGTTCTAATTGATTCTTATCACGAATATCTGCAATAATTGGAACCAATGTAGCTTGGGGCACAATATTGCGCAATTCTTGATGAATAAGATAAATACTATTTTCACCATGGCCTAGGAGCAATAGCTTTTTAGGCTTTACACGTAAAACTTGACGACAAATTTCAGAACCAATAGAGCCCCCCGCACCAGTAACTAAAACTACTTTATCCTTAAGATATGTTTCAACCTTGGACGTATCGAGCTGAATCTCATCGCGCTCCAATAAGTCTTCGATTGAAACAGGATGTAAATGAGATACAAGAACTTCATCATCAAGTAATTGGTACATCCCCGGTAAAATATTGATTTTACACTTTAAAGGAGCACAAATTTCCATGATTTCCTGAATAATATCTCGCTTCACGGAAGGCATAGCAATAATGATTTCTTCTACCTTATACTTAGCAACTAATGCAGGAATATCTTCACGGCTCCCAAGAATTCTAAAACCATTCATAAGACGATTATGTTTAAACATATCATCATCAACAAAACCAATCACTCGACGAGAACGCTTATGATATCGTTCAATTTCACGAGCTATAGTTGCACCTGCATCACCGGCTCCTATGATCAATGTATTTACTTGTCCACTTTCACCATCGTCCCCATGGCTATAGTGAAGTGCCACATAATGAAGCAACATTCGTCCCATACCAACAATACCTGTAGTGAGGAACCATGTAATAAAATAGATGGAGCGTGGTAATGACTTACCAAATACAAACATAGAGGAATAGAATAAAGCCGTACCAATTGTAGTCGCTACAAATACTGCTAATACCTCTCGCATCCCTGCATAACGCCAAATACGTGTATATAAATGCATTATCAAGAACATCAACATATACGAAATAAGTAATAACGGAAGTGCATCCACCATTTGACTAATATATTGAGGTTCTATATGTCCATCAAATCGAATAAAAAGACTGATAAAAGCAACGATTACAATCGTCACAATATCTGTAATAAACAATATGAATGGTAATAAATATGAACGCAAAAAAACGCCCCCTTATATGATAGATATCGCCTTATCTTTAATCCTTACCTATTCGTGATACCATGTAAGCCCCTGTTAAGATTGGAGCAATATCACGAGCAAAGTTGATACGACTATTCTTAGTTAAGTAAAGAATATCACCTTCACGCATGATGTAGTTTTCAGACATATCTCCAGTTTGTAAAATACGATTCAAATTGATAGGAATCGGTTTCTCTGGATTGTCTTGATGAATCAAGTAAATTTTCTTCTTTGCTGTATCCCAGTTAAAACTACCTGCAGCCCCAATAGCATCGATAACTGTACTAGATTTAGTCAATGTATAGGCGCCAGGCTTATTAATTTCACCAAATACATATACGCGAACGCCGCCCAATTTCGATACATTTACTGTGATATCAGGATTAATGATATAACGAGACAAACCTTGCTGTAACTCAGCTGTAAATTCATCTACAGTTAAGCCATCTGCTTTTACGGCACCAACCATAGGGAACGATACATATCCATCTGGTCTGACGGTATACACAATGTCGTTACCATTACGCGTACCAAGCTCTGCCTGCTGAACCACTTGAATATTTAGTTCATCTCCTTGGCGCAGACGATATTCTTTATCAGAGCTAATTACAGATGCGCTAGTTTCCAATGGTGCATGACCGTCCATTTGTACATTCTTAGCATTATAAGGCTGATTAGTATTTATACTAACTGGTGCAGCCATAGCCATTGTTGTAGTACATAAGAATGCAGCCATCATCATATACTGTTTCTTCTTCATACTTACCTCTTTTTTATTCAACTTATTTAATTCATCACTTAATTATTGATGTATCTTATATCTAAAAAATCAGTCATGCTATTTTATCATTTTTTTAAATATACTTCTACAAATCTAGTATGTTCCAAGTGAACTTCATAAAACCTTCAACAATAACCCCTTAAAAATACAGTATCTTCAATATATGCTCATTAACTATTATTTGCTTTTTTCATTCATAATTCACTAGTTTTATCATTGAACTTCTTAAAAATAATAAAAAATATATAAACTCGCCTCATTATTAGCTCACATAGTTTTTCTATTTATATCAGAATTAATGATAAAAAAAATAAGGTGTATATACTAGAAATCTAGTATATACACCTTATTCAAAGTTTTTGACACTAATGATCGCTCTATATAATTAATTATTCAACACGACCGCCTAAATAAGCTTCCATAACGCGAGGGTTATGGCGAACTTCATCAGCAGAGCCAGATAATACCATTTTACCAGTCTCCAAAACATACGCATAATCAGCAATCTTCAATGCTTGACGCACATTTTGTTCTACTAAAAGAACTGTTGTTCCATCGGCGCTGATTTCTTTAATGGTTTCAAAAATCTCATTTACTACTAAAGGTGCAAGGCCCATAGATGGTTCATCTAATAATAACAATTTTGGACGAGCCATAAGTGCACGACCAATAGCTAGCATTTGCTGTTGACCACCTGATAAAGTACCACCCAATTGATAACTTCGTTCATCAAGAATAGGGAATCGTTTAAATACCTTTTTGATATCTGCTTCGATTTCTTTATCTTTACGTGTATAAGCACCCATTTCAAGGTTCTCATAAACACTCATATCTTGTAGAATTTGACGTCCTTCAGGAACTAAGGAGATACCACTTTGTACAACTTGATGGGTTTGGCGACCTGTAATATCTTGACCTTCAAAAATCACTCGACCAGATGTGGGTTTTACAAGTCCCATAATAGTCTTCATCGTCGTAGTCTTACCAGCACCATTAGCACCAATAAGAGATACAATCGAACCTTGTGGAACTTCTAAACTTATATCTTTTAAGGCTGTAATATGTCCATAACCAGCCACAATATTTTCTAGTTTTAACATATTACACCTCCTCTTTACCTAAGTATGCTTCAATTACAGCTTCATTATTTTGAATTTCTTGAGGTGTACCTTCAGCAATTTTCTTGCCAAAGTTAAGTACTACCAAACGATCACAGATATTCATCATCAATTCCATGGCATGTTCGATAACCACAACGGTAATACCTAGGTCACGAATCTTGCCAATCAATTGACGCAGAACTTCAGTTTCACTATCATTCATACCTGCTGCCGGTTCATCAAGCAAGATTAACTGAGGGTGTGTCGCTAAGGCACGAGCGATTTCAAGACGACGTTGCTTACCATACGGTAATGACGTTGCAACCTCTTCTACATCTGCTTCAAGACCTACAAGCTTTAAGAACTCATAAGCAATACCACGACAACGCTCTTCTTCAATGCGTTGACGTTTTGTTTTCAAAAAACTAGATAAGAAGCCAGAGCCAGTACGACAATGCATACCGGTTAAAACAGTTTCAAGAGCTGTCATATTGCCAAAGAGACGAATATTTTGGAATGTACGAGCAATCCCCATTTCAACAGTTCTATGAGGCTTAATGCCTACAACAGACATACCATCAAATACAATTTCACCAGAACTTGCAGGGAATACACCAGTAATCAAGTTGAAAAGTGTGGTCTTACCGGCACCATTTGGACCGATAACACCAAATACCTCACCTTGTTTAACACCAAAGGATACACCTGTGAGAGCTGCAACGCCACCAAAGCTTTTACTTACTTCATTTAATTCTAATAGCATTCAGTTCCCTCCTATCCTTGTTTTTCTTGTTGTTTACGCTTATATGCTTCAAAGCGTTCTGTTAATACTTGTGATTCTGGAATATATGAAGCTTTCTTAAAGCCTAATTTACGGCTAATTTTATCCACCATGGATTCTGTTAAAATACCATCTGGACGAACAGCCATCAAGATTACTAGCAAAGCACCATAAATAATATCGCGATAGTCGGATAAGAAACGCAATACCTCTGGTAGTAATGTAAGAATAAAGGAACCTAGTACGGACCCCCATACTACATTGGAACCACCAAATACAGGAAATAACAAAATTTGTACGACTTTATGGTAGCTGAAATCTGTAGGATTGATAAAGTTTGTAATATGCGCATACAAACCACCGCCAATACCAGCGATGAAAGCACCAATGATAAAGGCCATCATCTTGTAGTATACAACGTTAATACCCATCAATTCTGCTGCATGATCATCAGCCTTAATCGCTGCAAAGGCACGACCCACACGGCTATTATTAATCCGTACACAAAAGGCGATAATCAATACTAAAATAGCTAACAAAATAATGATAGCCATTAGATTGCCCCATGCAACAGCATCAATGCCCATTAAACCATCGAGATCAAATTCATAGGCATAATTTGTCAATTCTTGAGGAATGGATGGAATACCAGAAAGGCCTAATGCACCATTTGTAATATCCAAATTCAAGAAAATAACACGCACAACTTCGCCAAATCCAAGTGTAGCAATGGCAAGATACAAACCTTTAAGACGTGTTGTTGGCAAACCGATAATAACAGCCACAAGACTAGCAACTAAGCCACCAATAATAATGCCTACAACGATAGGCAAATCAGCTTTCAAAGAAAGAATAGCGCCTACGTATGCACCAACACTCATAAAGCCAGCAGCCCCTAAAGAAAGCTGTCCACTTGCCAGTGTGAAATAAATTGAAATACCCATGATGGCATTGATGATGAAAAACATCACGATCTGTAGATAATACGGGTTTAATAATTCCATTACGGTCTCCCCCCTTTATCTTTAGAACCAAACAAGCCTTGTGGGCGCCAGAACAATAATAGGATAATGAGGCCAAAGGCTACGGCATCACGGAATGTAGAAGCACCATAGGCAACAGAGAAGATTTCTGCTACACCTAAAATAAAGCCGCCAACCATGGCGCCTGTAATATTACCAAGACCACCTAAGATAAGTACTGCCAGACCTTTAAAGCCTATAATAACACCCATAGTAGGCTCAATAGCATTAAAGGACAACCCTACCAATACACCTGCCGCTGCACCTAAAGCAGATGCAATCATTACTGTAACAGAAATGATCATAGTAGGATTAATGCCTAGTAGAGCCGCCGTTTCAGTACTCATAGATACGGCACGAATAGCCTTACCAATCTTAGTTTTCTTAATAACTATATTCAAAATGAGCATTAAAACGACGGAAACACCTAAGCCAATGATTTGTACCATGGAAATTTTAAAAGCTCCAAAGTCGATAAGACCACCAATATAATCTGGTGGGAAAGATCTTGTTTGAGGACCCCAAAGCAATAATGCCAAGCTTTCAATAAAGATAGAAACACCAATGGTACTAATAAGTGGTGCCAAGTGAGACACCTTTTTCTTGCGTAGTGGACGAAGCGCCACAAATTCTAAAAGATAACCGAGGATAGCACCTACAGCCATAGCTACGATAAGGGCTACAAAAATGTTAACGTTAAAAATTGTTACCATAAAAAGACCAACGAAGGCACCTATCATAAAGATGCCTCCGTGAGCCATGTTGATAATATTCAAAACACCGAACACAAGTGTTAAGCCAATAGCGAGTACAGCATATAAGCTACCGAGGGTTAACCCGTTAACTAATTGTTGTAAAAACACTATACTACCTCAACTTATTTTGTTAATGCGTCAAATTGACCGTTTTTAATTTGTAATACTTGAACTTCCATAGAAGGATCGCGTTTTTCGTTGAACTTGAATTGACCAGTTACACCAACAAAGTCAGCAATGTTTTTCAATGCTTCCCGGAATTTTTCGCGATCAGTTGTAGAATCTGCTTTTTTCAAAGCTGCTTCATAAAGATATACTGCATCGTATGCTTGTGCTGCGAATTGGTCAGGTTCTTTACCATATTTAGCTACATAAGCTTTACGGAAGTCTTTAACCTTTTGGTCTTCTTTATTAGGGAACCAAGGTGTACCAACGATAACTCCGTTAGCCGCATCGCCAGCAATTTTAATGAATTGTGGACTGTTGAAGCCGTTCGAGCCAACTACAGGTTGATTCATACCCATTTCACGCATTTTTTTCATGATAAGGGCACCTTCTTGGTAAAGGGATGCAACAATGATTACATCTGGTTTAGCTTGTTGAATTTTAGTCAATTGTGCAGAGAAGTCAGTATCTTTATCTGCAAATGTTTCAGTATCAACGATTTGTACCCCTACAGATTCCAATGCTTTACGAGCTGTATTATTTACAGATACCATTTGATCATTATTGTTAGAGTACATGATAGCAGCAGTTTTAAAGCCTAATATTTTATGAGCTTCTTTAATCGCTGTATCTACTGCCAAGGATTCAGGTACTGCGTTACGGAAGATGTAATCCCCAATATCTGTAATACCTTCAGCAGTTGTAGATGTACCAAGAGCAACTACTTTGCTTTTGTTTGCTACAGGCCCTGCAGCCATCATTTCACCAGATAACATAGGACCGATAACTGCTACCACTTTATCTTTTGCAATTACTTTATTCATCGCATTGATAGCTTCGTTTTTATCACCTTTAGTATCTTCTACTAACAAGTTAATTTTTACAGCATTTGCATCAGCATTGATTTCGCTTACAGCCAATTCTGCACCAGCTTTAATAGATTCACCATAAGCTGCTGCCCCACCAGTTGTTGTTGTTAACAATGCAATTTTAGCTTCATTACTATTCGCACTACCTGCATCTTTATTTCCACCACAGCCAGCAGCAACTGCCATTACACCGGCAAGGCCAAAAATGGCTGCTTTTTTTAACATGGATTTATTCATATTACACCCTTCCTTTAAAACATAAAACTTTGATTCTATACCTATATTATGAGAAATTTCAATCTTTTGTCAATTAAAAGAAAATGATTTTAATTCCTTAATAATATATAAATTAAAAAGCTATTCACATAGCCGTTCCCACTTCTCATACAATAAATTCAACTCAGTTTGAGTCTCTTCAATTTGTGTGGAAATTTTAGACATTTCATCTAAATCTTGCTGAACTACAGGATTCGCTAATTGCACTTCATACATCTTCATCGTCGCCTCAAGGCGAGCAATTTCAGATTCTACCTCAGCCAATTGTTTTTCAACCATATAAGCATTCGGCTTCTTCTGATTTTCCTCCGTAGATTCTGATGCTGAAAGCAGTAGCTCATTAGTGGAAACAGCTTTGCTATCAACTTTATCGCTCTCAGAGTTTTGCTCATTAGCTAATGCTAATAAAGCTTCTTGCTCTTTCAACTTTTCCTTGTAGTATGAGTAATTACCGAGATACTCCGTAATTTTACCTTCATCAAGAACTACTGTTTTCGTAGAAACTTGATCCAAGAAATATCTATCATGAGAAATAATAAAGCAAGTCCCTTCAAATTGTTGTAATGCTTCCTCTACAATTTCTCGCGTAGGAATATCTAAATGGTTTGTCGGTTCGTCTAAAATTAGGAAATTATCTCCTTGAAGAAATAATTTAAGCAAAGCTAAACGAGCGCGCTCACCACCAGATAATTCACCTACTAGCTTAAATACATCGTCCCCTTTAAACAGGAAAGCCCCAAGCACATTACGAGCCTTATCCTCGCTGTAATTAAAGTGATTAATGATCTCTTCCACTACCTGCCAAGAATCATGCAGTTCTTCGTGCTCTTGTGAGAAGTAACCGACTTGTACGCGATTGCCAATATCCACATGACCAACTTCAGGGAATAGTTCTCCTACGATGGTTTTCACCAGTGTAGACTTACCCGCGCCATTAGGTCCAATAAGTGCTACTGATTCACCTCGTCGAACAACGAGAGAGATATCATCAATAATACGACTTTCACCATATCCGACAGATAAGTGATCTAAGACTAAAACCTTGTCAGCACTCATCGCAGCGGGAGGAAAAGAAAATTGTAAATGATGTGAAGTAACAGGTGCCTCTAGCCGCTCTAATCGATTTAGTTGAGACTGACGACCACGAGCCATTTTAGACTTGATACCAGCACGATATTTATCTATATAAGCCTCTGTTTTCTTAATATACTCCTGCTGCTTTTCATAGGCCACCATATCAGCCTTTAAACGTTCATCACGTTGTTGAATATAGCGACTATAGTTACCACGATAGGTTGTGGCCTTGTGATTATCTAACTCCACAACACCTGTAACAATACGATCTAGAAAATATCTATCATGGCTGACAATGAGAATACCACCTTGATAGGCTGATAAGTAACTCTCTAGCCACTCCAGCATATCCATATCTAAATGGTTAGTCGGTTCGTCTAAGAATAAAAAATCTGGGCTACGTACTAACGCTTTAGCTAAATTAATACGCGTTTTTTGACCACCTGAAAAAGCATTAGCCGGCTTATCTAAGTCATCATCAGTAAAACCAAGACCATAGACTATGCGCTTTGTCTTTTGCTCGTAGTCATAACCACCTAGCCATTCTAGACGATTCTGTAAATAATCTAAGCGTTGTAAATCCGATTCGCTAGCCTCTTCGATTTCCAAGCGACTAGTGAGCTCTTTTAATTGTTTTTCCAATGCATGAACATCAGCCCAAGCCTTTTCTATTTCCGTAGCAAGGCTATCATCTCCAAGATTTACATCTTGTTGTAAATAGCCAATACTAGCAACAGGCGACTTGACTACATTACCTTCATCGAGTTCTTCATACCCTAATATGCACTTTAACAAGGTGGATTTTCCAGCCCCATTGGGGCCTACCAAGGCAAGTCGATCCCCTTCTTTTATCTCAAAAGACACATTGGAAAATACTTGGCGCACCCCAAATGATTTCCCAAGGCCTATCATTCGAATGCGTTCCATTCACAACCTCCTAATCATTTACTCTTCATTATACCACAGTTGCCCTCACTAACATTAACATTTCTATAGAATCTTTTGTTTTTCGACTATGACGGAATAATTTTCCTAACAAAGGGATGTCTCCCAAAATAGGTATCTTTTGTATTTGATGTTGATCTCGATTATCCATAAGTCCACCAATAACAAGCACTTCTCCTGGTTGTAATCGTACTCTTGTATGTGCTTGACGTGTGCTTATTTTGTAGGCTTTCATTTCAGATACCATAATAGGTGTACTCACTTCTGCATGTATTTTAGCATCTACACCACCATCAGCGGTAATGATAGGAGTGTAATTCAACTTAATGCCCACCTCTTCATAACGAGTAGAGCGCTTTCGTTCTCCATTCACTTCTGACTCTTCTATAACAGGTATTCTTTCACCTATCAATATATGCGCAGTCTCACCATTGAGAGCCATGATAGATGGCTTTGCAATTAGAACGGCTTTACCTGAGCTTTCCATAAGACTTAGCTCTGGTTTTACAAAAAACTTATAGGCCTCTCCAGTCGGTGTTTTGCCAAAGGTAACGGCACCATAGGAATGTGTTTTATCTTCTCCATGACCGGTCAAGCTAAGCCAAGACCATCTAAAACCTTGTTCCTTAGCATAAGATTGTTCCATAGCAATGATGGTAGCTTCCAATTGCACTTGTTTTGGTTCTTTGTCGATAGCACGTACTAAGGTTTCTACACGTCGCTTTTCTCCGCTCGTCAAATGCATAATTACTTCATTTTGTTCTGAAAGCACTGCCATTTTATCGTTTTTTACCACTGTGCCTACCACATTTTTCAAAGACTCAGCCGGTAAATGTTCAGGTGATATAACATATAGTTCTCTTTTTTCAAGTGTTTCATCATCAGAATCAATAAGAAGTGTGTTATGCTCCTTCAATACGGAGAAATGATATAACTTACCCAGTTCATTAATAATCGCTTCTGGGGATTCTCCCGTTACAGTGGCCGTAACAGTCCCTTTTAACGATTCTACACCAATTACGGATATACCGTAACTACGACAAATTCCTAAAACGGTTTCCTTTAAGGATGCATTGCGTACAGAAATCGTTATGAGTTTGTTCTCAATATTTTTTTCATTTTTAGCTACTTCACCACTATTTACGATGTTTTCAGAACTGCTAGTAGTTATCCTATCAGTACTATTAGTAGCTATTCTATCAGTACTATTAGCAAATACCATGAAGGGTGCTACAAGCATTACGACTATCCATAAGCTTATTTGCAATATAACTGTCACTATAATCTTATCTATAAATGTTAGGCCTACAAAGCTTATTCGATTCTTAGCCACCGTGATGAACCTCCTTCAGTAATCTCTACGCCACTTGCAGTTATATTCGACACCGATACTTCTTGCCAAACACTTCCTATACTAACCATTTGCTCCTCTGTACCTTTTCGTAAAATAGCAATATTCTGCGGTCCCTCAATAATACCTATAAGCTCTATGGGATGTTGTTTAGCGGGATGACTTACAGTAGTTTGTATACTAGATTTAACTCGCCCAACACTAGTATCTTGCCCCTTTATTTCAATATAATTATCTCTATGTTTTTTATTATTTCTTATTTGTTCATATTTTCCATTTCTACGACTTTTATCTACCGCGTTTCCAAGAGTACTCATTACATCATCTGACTCATGTAGATTATTATTTATATCAACGAAATCATCATTACTATCTTTAGCTATCTTATTTTGATTAAGTAATGTATCTATAGGAATATCTTTAAAAACCTCTCGCCAAGAATATGCTCGCTCAACGCCGGTAACATCATATAATAACTGTCCATGAATATCACCTTTTGCTTCTCTTAATTTTACATTTTCTATATCACTTTCATCATTAATATGGTTTTTATCTTTTCCGTCTCTATTACCATGAGTTGTTTCTCTTGATAATTTTTCCGAGTTTCGTTCAATTTGATTACCATCTCTACTATTAGATTGATCTAAACTAATATGAACATTTTCCTCCTCATGAGGATACAAAATACCAATACCTAATAGAACAATCGTAATAATAAAGAAAATACCAAGCGCAAACTTATAGTGACGCATAATAAAATACTGTTTATCAATCCACATTTTCATACGGTCTATATAGTCTTGTAAGTTCATAATCCACCTCCTGCTGACATATTCTAGGAAGCCCTTTTAAAATCCTACAAAAAAATGACTCTACCAGTCACCACCGTGACTAATAGAGTCATTCATTATATTGACAAATCAAAATAATTTGTTCTTTATTTACTATTAAACCCATCAGGATGAGATGTATGCCACTGCCATGCATCTTTGATAACATCTGCTACATTACTAAATTTAGGATCCCAACCAAGTAAGTTTTTAATTTTTTCAGAAGAAGCAATTAATGTTCCTGGATCACCAGCACGACGTTCACCATATTGAACAGGAATATCGATACCTGTAACCGCTTTTGCAGTCTCAATGATTTCTTTGACAGAAAATCCATTGCCACTACCAAGATTAAATACTTGAGATTCTCCGCCTTTACGCAAGTAGTCCATAGCCAATACGTGAGCAGCTGCTAAATCATTGACATGAATATAGTCTCGTACACATGTGCCGTCAGCCGTATCATAATTAGTACCAAAAACTGTAATATGTTCTCTTTTACCGCGAGCCGCATCTAACACAAGTGGAATCAAATGAGTTTCCGGATGATGATCTTCCCCAATCATACCAGATGGATCTGCACCGGCCGCATTGAAATAACGCAACGCAATATATGTAGAACCATAGATAGAACTATAATCAGATAACATTTCTTCAATCATCAATTTAGTACGACCATATACATTTGTTGGTTGTAATTGAGCATCTTCTCGAATAGGCACTACCTTTGGCTCACCATACACAGCAGCGGTACTAGAGAATACAAAATGCTTTATACCCGCGGTACGAGCAGACTCAATAAGATGATAGGAACCAACTACATTATTTTCATAATAAATAGCTGGATTTTGCATGGATTCACCAACTTGTGAATGGGCGGCAAAATGCATGACACCCAAAATATTATGGTCTTTCATAATATGTACTAGTTTAGGATCAGCAATATCCATATTGTAAAACTTTACCCCTTCAGGAATGGATTCTACATGCCCCCGAGATAGGTTATCTACAATGATTGGCGTATATCCTGCTTGTTGTAAAGCTCGTACTGTATGACTTCCAATATAACCAGCACCACCTGTTACTAAAATATTCATAGTCCTCCCCCTTATGAATTATGTACATCCTTTGCTTGAGCCAATTTAGGCCCGATGAGACGTTTATAAACCTCAACACCTGGTTGGTCAAAGGCATCAACACCAGCAAAAATAGACTCGAAATAAACCGCCCAACAATGCATAAACATAATTTCCCCTAAATGGAATGCATTTAATGTTGGCACTGTTATAGTCATATTAAAGCGATTGTCGCTAGACAAGGCTTCTCTATTAGCATCTAAAGCAATATTTAAAATATCACAAATACCTACATCAGATAAAGAGCGTAGACGTTCATATTGACTATAAGAATCTGGAACAATGAGATTATGTTTCCAGTCTTTCACCTTAATAAATTGAACGACTTTATTGAGGCGTCCCTCTTGATGTTCTTGTACTTGAGCATGCATATCCATAGTACCTACTGCAGCTACTGGTGTACGGCCATATGGCAAACAAGTATTACTCATCTTGCCAAGCGATTCGGATAAGAGCTGCACATACCAATCAGATAATGAGTGAAGCGCTTCACTATAAGGCATAAATACTTCAATAATACGACCATACCGTTCAGATGCAATATATTTTAATAAGGCACTTAATAAAGCAGGATTTTTGAAAATATCCTCTTCCTGACATGCCGCATCCATAGATGCAGCGCCGGCTAAGAAGCCTTCAATATCAAAGCCTACAAGAGCAGCCGTTACAAAGCCTACCTCTGTAAATACAGAGAAGCGACCACCTACTCCATAAGGAATGCTATAGGTCTTCCAATTATTTTCTATCGCCATAGAGCGTAAAATTGTAGGATGCTCATCATTAGATACATCTGTAACAGCTACCACTTCGTAGTTAATGTTACGTTCTTGTAAGGCCTTCTCCAAAATCATAAAGTTAGCCATAGGCTCAATGGTAGAACCTGACTTAGATGTAATAACGAGCATCACCTTATAGTCAGGTCCTTTTTTCTGAGCTTGACATTCTAACGTACGAATAAGCCCTACTAAATAATCACCATCCACGTTAAAGCCTGCAAAATACATCCGAGGATAGCCGTCGCGTTCCTCTGCACTATAGTTATTCCAAAATGCTCCACATTGCACATCAAAAATAACTTTGCTCCCCAAATAGGAGCCACCAATACCTACAGATACAACTGTATCAATGTTGTGGCGTGCATAGTCACGCAATTCGTAAAGACGTTTTAACATATCTGGTGTATTGATACCATCTTCCGAAATATAGGGAAGTTGATAAAATAATACGGGTTCAGGCAAACCGTCTTTAGAAACATGACCTTCTTCATAACCTGTAGAACGTAAAATATTGGTATGGCGCCACACATTTTGAATAGCTCGTTCAAAATTATTAACGTCTCGTTCTTGTATGCAACTTTCATTATATATGTTAGCGTAATCTAACTCGAATCCTGATTGTAATCGCAACATCAAATATCTCCTTCACTGACATTGTATGTACAATATTATTCCTTTATATCATAAAAGAATGAATAAAGTATTAGTTTATACAATCAATTTACCCACAAGCCATAACCAAAGCCAACTGCATACACAGACCAAAGTAGTGCAATAGGAATAGCTAGTTTAAACTTGAACTTTTGCGTCTTGTGACGCCATAGGACCATGCCCAATAAAGCGCCTACACCACCAAAGGCAAAAGCTAAAAATAGCAGTGTAAACTCTGAAATCCGTCCATATCCATTCATGGCACATAATTTATCGTATCCGTACATACTGAATACGATAAGATTCCAGACACCTACAGTTATCCAAAAATGTGTATCACTCATATCCCCAAACCTTATTATCCCTTACTTATGATTAGCTTTAAAGTATTCTAATGTCTTTTGTAAGCCTTCCTCTAATGTTGTAGTAGCAGTAAAGCCAAAATCACGTTCAGCTTTCAAATTACTTAAGCGCGAATGTTTAATATCCCCTATACGCTCATCTTCATAGTGGACCATAAAATCTACGCCACTAATAGCCCGGAATCGCGTAATCAACTCATTCACAGATGTTCCCTTATTGGTAGATACATTATATATGCCTGAGCATTGACTATTCCCCATAGCCTTAATATTTGCATCTACCACATCATCTACATAAATGAAATCTCTAGTTTGTTCACCATCACCATATACAGTTAATGGTTGTCCTTCAACGATTAAACGGTTGAAAATACTGATAACGCCACCTTCACCGCCATCACCTTGACGTGGTCCATATACATTAGCATATCTAAAGCATACTGTATTTAATCCAAAAGCTTCATGATAAATACGCAAATAACCTTCTGCAGTAAGCTTTGTCAAGCCGTAAAAGGATGAAGGCATACCACTCAAGTCTTCAGTCAATGGCAATACTGCCAAGTCACCATATACAGCAGCTGATGAAGGCATTAAAAATTGTTCAACTTTCACTTTACGACAAGCATCGAGAACATTAATAAGTCCTATTAGATTTACATCACAGTCATAAATTGGGTTCTCCATGGAGGATTGAACCATTGTTTGCGCCGCTTCATGAAATACGATAGACGGCTTAAACTCTTCAAATACAGATAGTAATTTTGGATCTCGTACATCCATCTCAATAAATCGAGCATCTTCATGTACAAAGGAGCGCATACCTGTAGATAAATCATCTATAACGAGTACATCGTGCCCTAATTCAATTAATCTATCAACTAAATGGGACCCAATAAATCCGGCCCCACCAGTAACACATATATTCATAGCGCCCTCCCTTCTAACATCTTTAAATACCTGCACCTTGTTTTGCTAGTGCATCAGCCATTTCATTATATGTATCGCCTGTATGAGCAGCCACCTTGTGAAAGTATACTCGCACACGATTTTTTATAGAATCATAAAATGCTGAGTACTCTTGGGTTAGCTCATTATTACGTTTCCAGCCCTTAGTAGCCCACATTTCTATGCCCATATAATCATAGTAAAGTGAGCATTCAGAGATCCTATTATCAACAGCATATTTCATAACATGCATAGCAGCCAACAGCTCACCAGCGACATTCCAAAACAATGTATATCGTTCATCAATAGAGGAAAAAGAAAAAGTCTCCCTATTGCCATTCAAAAAGATAACCCCACCTGCACCAACAGTATTAGTCTCTTTATTATAACTACCATCGATATACGCAACCATATAGTTTGGAATAGTAAAATCTGGTTTCACAACACTTGCTGATACTTTACTTTGAATACTAGAACTAGAACCTATAGGCCTAGAATTTATAGATTTAAACTTCACTTCTTGTGGCAATTTAAGTTCACTCTTTTTAGCGCTCATAAAATCACTTAAAGACAAACCTGAATTCTCTACAAAAGCACGTGCTTCTACTTCTGTGGAAAATGATTTGTAGATAGCACCACCATAGCCCTTTACTTGTTTCTCACAGTCAGACCATGTAGTATAAACTCCTGGTACACGGCCCTGACGAACAGCATAAAACTTTTTTGCCATACGTCCCCCTTAATGGTCCATTGTCAGTTCAACAAATTCAGCATTTACAACAGATGCCAAATTCTTTGGATTTACCTTCATTTGCATACCGCGTAAACCTGCACTTACATATACAAACTTTTGAGGTTCCATAGTCGCATCAAAATAGGTAGGAAAAGCTTTTTTCATACCTACTGGAGAACAGCCTCCACGTAAATAACCTGTAATACCCAACAAATCCTTAACATGAACAAGCTCTACAGACTTATTATGACTTACACGAGCCGCTTGTTTCATATCTAATTCAGCGGCCACAGGAATGCAAAATACTACATAACCTGTTTTATCACCTTTACCAACAAGAGTTTTGAATACTTCCTTCTCATCAAGCCCCAATGCTTCCACTACATGAAGACCTGTAGCATGATCCTCAGACCACTCATATTCGCTAATACTATAAGGTACCTTATGGGTATCTAAAATACGTAATGCATTTGTTTTTTTATGTTTTTCTTTACTCACTATATCCCACCTTATATATTAGCGTAACAAATAAAGCTAATCAACATATAATATTTTTCTATCTATAATGAATCATTATAGATTGATACAACACAAACTCGTTTTATTTATTTACAATTTTATTGATATTCTTCAATTCTATTCGCAATGTTCCATCATTATTAGTCTTAATTTCAATAAATTCGCGATTCTTCATATATTCCACAGGAAATGAAATTTCGATGCCCGTATCTGTTTTAATCTTGTGATGTTCACCAATTTTTGTGGCGAACTCACGATTTACTGGCAATGGACGCATCATATCCGCATCAGCTAATTCCTTCTTTGCCGCCTCTTGTTGAATAGGCTTCTCTTTAAATACCTCTTCTACAATACGAACAGGATCAACTGTATCTGACACTTCGGCGTTTTTAGCAATCATAGATTTTGTAGTTGTCAATTCAATGACACCATCAGACTCGTGCGCTTGAGCCACCTTATCTACAATAGCCTTTACTTTTCTCACTGTATCTCGCGAGGATTGATTAGTCCCTAATTGCAAGACCTTATCTGCTAAAATATAGGATACTTCACCATCAAATTCACCTTTAGGTTCAAAAATACGAACACTAAAATCATTGAGATTAATAGATGCAAAGGCCCGTAATTTTTGTGACGGCATTGGTAATACTGCCTTATGAGAAACGAGTTCTGTAGCCAATGTCCCATCATCTTCACTGAATAATTGATGGGTAAAAGCATCATGAGCTTGACACAGAAGAATACAAACATAAGACGTATCCGTAACGGCTTCACATATTATGGTATCGATAACAACGGAATCAGTAGCTTGTTTCATGTATGTAAACAAACTTTCACCTAAATTCTTACATAAATCAATAAACTTAAGCACTCCATTTTTATAGTCTACTAATTGTTTGCCTACGGGACTCGCATCATGTAAGGTTCCGGTTCTAGCACCTGGATCTTTGAAAGCCTTTGCTACATGATTTGCAATATAATCTTGTATAGCTTGATCGCCAACCTTTAATTCATGTTCAGAATATACAGCTAAAGAGGACGTAAAGTCGAAAATCTCTAGTGCAGCTTTATTTATCTGCATGATGCCTCCTTGTAATACTAAAATGTTTACTTTTTATTATACCATTCTTTTAGCTTTCGTTTATCAACTTTTGAGCATTCGGTAAGGGGTAATATAGGAATTTCGATAATATCTTTTGGCCACTCCACAGAAGGTCGCTCCCTATGGAGGGTTTTTATAATCTCATCCAATTCTACATCATTTTCTAATACCATATAAACTACAAAATCTTCCCCTCTTATAACATCGGTTATATCAATAACAGCAACTTCAACTACGCCCTGTAATGATTGTAAATAAGATTCCATGGAAAGAATAGATATTTTATACCCACCCTTATTTACTACATCACCTTGTCGCCCATTAAACATAAGATAACCTTCGCTATCAATGTAACCACAATCGTTTACAGTATATGTATCAGGAATCCCTTCAATATGATATTTTGTCGTTACATAAATGACTCCATCATTCGTAGCAATCTGAACGGTCGGAAATGGCCTTCCCACCGTACCTTTTCGTTCTAGCCATTCCTCACCTCTACAATACGTTATATAATTGAGCTCTGACGCACCATAGTATAAGATGAATTCCATATTAGGACATATTTGTTGTAACTGTTCCATCAACTGACAATCTAACACTTGAGATCCAGCAATAATGTACTCAATAGAGGCTAAACTACTTTTACAATGACGTACTAATAGTCGTAACTTCGTAGGTAATGCATATATATGATTTATATTATATGTTTCTATAAGAGGTATCCATTTAGTAGGACGCAATGAGCTTGTTGTAACCACAGTCCCACCTGCCCATAAAACAGCAATTACCATATTACTAACGCCAGTAAAACTAAAGCTTCCCTGTAAAAAGATTTTTGTCGCTTTGTTTATATGAAAAATATCATTTTGAATATCAAAGAAGTCTCGCCATGATGCTTCACTACGCCATAATGGTTTAGGACGTCCTGTAGTACCCGAGGTAAGTACTCCAAATTCTGCTAGACTAGGTGCACCCTCAGTTTCTATAACACGAGTTAATTCGTCTATATAGTCCATATCCATTTCATTATGGCATACCATAGGACAACGGCCCCGATACAATCCACCTAACCACTGTACAAGTTGCTCGAAAAAAGACTGACGTTGAATTAATGTTACCACGCCCTTTGAATTAGCCTTATGAACCGTAATATGGATAATACCACTTGTATTATCCATATCTATAGATTGTATAGCATCATATAATTCACCATATGTATATTCTTTATTATCTATAACAAGAGCAACTTTACTAGGTTCTAATTGTTTGTGTTTTTCTAATCGTTCAATAATTGTCATGTTACATGCGCTCCATAATCAAAGCTGTACCTGTACCACCTGCACCAGCAATAGCACATAAACCATAGCGACCATCACAGGATTGTAAAGCAGCCATACAATGGATTGTCAATATTGCCCCAGAACAACCATAGGGATGCCCATAAGCTAGCGCACCACCAAGCTTATTATATTTTTTCATATGATTAGGATAGGCCTTGTTAAAAAGTACATCAATAATGGCAAAGGCTTCATTCCATTCAACTACATCAATATCATCCATAGTTAAGCCTGAACGATTTAAAATAGCTTTAGTACTTTCAAGAGCCCCCTCTGGACTAAACTGAGGATTTCCTGCCCAAGGCATGACGCTATGAATTTTAAAAGGTCCAGGTTGATTAGATAGATACACAAATGCAACCCCATCATGAGTTAAACAAGCATTGCCTGCATTTGTAATGGAATCATCCTCCAATAAAGGCTTCATCCTAGACAAGAGTTTCTCGTTCATTTTAGGTCGAATACATTCGTCCACACATCTTTTACCATCAATTGTAATAGGCATAATATATGACTGTAAATATGAGTTATCTAAAGCTGCTGATGCTCTTTGATGACTGCCAATAATATGCGGATATAAATCTTCCTTTGTTACATTGTGTTTATAAATAGTCCGCTCGGCCCCTTCAAGCATAGCTAAAGGCGATTGGTCTTGAGGAGTAAACTGAGCTACCTTATAGGTTCCTTTTCGATCATCCCCTAATGCATACACCCGCTCTGGCTGTAACGAAGAACTTTCAATACCACCCGCAATGACAGCATCCATAACACCTGACGCAATATGTGTATACGCCATCTCAATACTCATTAATGCCGAGGCACATTGCATATCTACTGTGATAGCAGGCACAGAATTTGGTAAATTACACATTAGCCCCATAAGCCGTCCTATGTTGCCACCGGTACCAACTACATTACCACAAAATAACCCATCTACCTGTGAAATACTATGGCAATTGATTAATGCATCAATTACTTTAGCCCCTAGCACCTCTGGTCTCATATGTTTATATTGTCCATTTAAAATGCCGATGGGACTTCGAAGTCCACAATGAATATATACTGACATATAAACTCCTTCTATAAAAAGCAAAAAAGAGGCATCCCGAGGAATGCCACTTTTATAGTATTCTAAATTTTAACTTTAGTTGCTAACCAAGAAGCAACGAGACATTTTACGATATCCCCTGGGATAAATGGGAACATGACTACAGGCAAGGCCGCCCAAAGCTCTGTTTTTGTTACAATCATAAATCCTGCTACACCAAAGAGATACACTACAGGAATGGTAATCACAAGAGATCGCCAGGCATAAGAGAAAAAGCTTTTTTTAGAACCTTTAAATATACTTAGTAATGTATATGCAACTGGCCAAGAAAAAATAAAGCCCCCTGTTGGTCCCAACAATTTGCCAAGACCAGCCGTTCCCCCAACGAATACTGGCAAACCTACTGCACCAAGCAAAATATAAATGATAAATACAATAAGTGCATCTTTAGGCTGTAACAATAAGCCGGTCAATGTAGCTACCAAAGTCAAAGCCGTTACCATAGCGGGGCTAAATGGTAAGGGAAAAGAAATATATGCTGAAATACATAATAAGGCTGTTAATAAAGCCATTTTTGTTAAACGTCTTGTTTCCATAATTACCTCTAACTAATACATCTTTGTTTCAAAGCTGATGAATCTTCATTTTCACCAAAAAATGTAGCCGAAAATGCCAATGTATCGCCAATGTAACCTTCTACATGAGCATCTTCAGGATATTCCACCAAAGTTACCTTGTCATCTGCAATAACCGGTGCATGAAAATAAATCGCCATTTGCAGAGCAGATTTACTAATATTCCAAAAATCCCACATCGTTTCTAAAATCATGCAGCCAGGAACAACATAAGGATTCTCACGATGGATTGGATTCGTATCATTAATATCGTTTACAAATCGTACTATATCTTCCTTAGAAAACGATATAGCATCACTGCTTTCCTCTTGATGTATTGTAGCGCGAATGCTGAATTGTTTCGGCACTGGTCGTAAATCAACCATCAAGAAGCCTGAGCGATCCATAATACCAATAGTCGTAGTTTTAGCGACTTGAGACACAATGTTACACATAGGTTCATCACTACCAGCAGAATCATAATGCATATGTTTAATTACACTATGCCTTGGTAATTCTAAATCATTATTACATAATGCTTTAAATAATGTTCTCATATAATCACATTCCTTTATTTATTCAATAAATTGATTATAATCAACATTATTTCATTCGTCAACAAAAGCAATGTCTATTTGTTAACAAATAAAAAATTATAAGTCAAATCAGAACCACCCGTAAAACGGGTGGTTTGCTCACGGGCTATAAGCCCGTAGTA
>ERZ772874.136-NODE-136-length-37483-cov-20.318024_pt1 | contig 37483 bp, 29 predicted proteins | sample MGYA00580586_ERZ772874 | MGnify/ENA primary metagenome ERZ772874 (study PRJEB29015, sample SAMEA2737952) | human oral metagenome | biome: human oral; feature: human-associated habitat; material: dental | place: China | collected 2154 ... | reverse complement strand
CAGCGCGGTCGCTAGCCGCCCGCTCGCAGCTCCTGCGCGAGGTAGCGGCCCGTGACGCTCCTGGGCTCGGCCGCCACATCCTCGGGCGTGCCCGCGCACACGATGCGCCCGCCCTCCTCGCCGCCTCCAGGTCCCATGTCCACCACCCAGTCAGCGTTCGCCATCATGTCCAGGTCGTGCTCGATCACGATGACCGTCGCCCCGCTCCCGATGAGTCCCTGCAGCACGCGCAGGAGCGTCTCCACGTCGAGCGGGTGCAGGCCGATGGTCGGCTCGTCGAAGACGAAGAGCGCGTCATCCTGGCGCCTGCCGATCTCGCTCGCGAGCTTGAGGCGCTGCGCCTCTCCCCCGGAGAGCGCCGGCGTGGCCTCTCCCAGGGTCAGGTACCCAAGACCCAGCTCGCAGAGCACCCTGAGGCGTGAGGCGACCCTCCTCAGTCCCGAGAGCCTCTCCAATGCCTGGCTCACCGTGCAGGCCATGAGCTCAGGGAGGGAGACGAGGCCCTCTCCCTCGCCGCCTGCGCCATGGCGCGTGCGCATCCTGACCTCCCATGCCCGTGAGGCGTAGCGCGATCCCTCGCAGTCGGGACAGGGTATGTCAACATCAGGCAGGAACTGCACGTCAAGAGATATCTGTCCCGTGCCGTCACAGGTGGGGCAGCGGAGTGTGCCCGTGTTGTAGCTGAAGTCCCCCGCGCGAAGCCCCAGCCGCTCGGCGTCAGGCGTCTTCGCGAAGCTGCGGCGCAGCTCGTCGAGGACGCCTGAGTAGGTGGCCAGCGTGGAGCGCACGTTCACGCCAATGGGCGTGGCGTCGATGAGGTTCACGCGTCGCATGCCCGGCGCCGCGACGCTCACCACGTGCTCGGGCAGCCCCTCGCCTGCCAGCTGGGCTCGCAGGGCAGGTATCAGGCTCTCGAGCACCATCGTCGTCTTGCCCGAGCCCGAGACACCGGTCACCGCCGTGAGTTTGCCTTTTGGGATGCGCAACGTAAGTGGCCTCACGGTATGGATGCTCCTGGTGACAAGCTCGATCGCCCCCTGCTCGAACACAGCCTCGCGCACCGTCGCCCCTGATCCCGCGCCTGCGCGCTCACGCATCCGCACCCGCCGCTCGCCCGTCAAGAAGGGGGCGATGCGAGAGGCCGGGTCGCCCCCTACCTCGGCGACACGACCCTGGGCGATGATGGTCCCGCCGTCGGCACCGGACGCCGGCCCCACCTCGATCAGGTAGTCTGCCCGCCCAAGGACGCGCACGTCGTGGTCAACGACGACGACCGTGTTGCCATCTGCGAGCAGGTCGTCTACCACCTTGAGAAGGCCGTCCACGTTCGATGGGTGAAGGCCTATCGAGGGCTCATCAAGCACGTAGAGCACGCCCGTCGTCCGGTTGCGCACCGCTCGGGAGAGCTGGACGCGCTGTAGCTCTCCCGTCGAGAGGGTCGAGCTCGCGCGGTCGAGCGAGAGGTACCCCAGCCCCAGCTGCTGAAGGCGGAGCAGGGGCTCGCGCAGCCCGTCCACGATGGCCTCTGCCATGGACCGAAGCTCCACGGGAAGCAACCCTGGCACATCGGCCACCCACTTCGCGAGCCCATCGAGCGTGAGCGCCGAGACCTCGGCGAGGGTTACACCCCGGATAGTGACGGAGCGCGCCCGCTCGTTGAGACGCGTGCCCGCACAGTCCTCGCAGGGACCCACCTTGAGGTACCTCTCGACGCGCCTCATGCCCTTCTCGTCCTTGACCTTAGAGAGCGCGTTCTCGACGGTGCGGACGGCGTTGTAGTAGGTGAAGTCAAGCTCGGCGAAGGTCTCACTCTTCTTCGCGCGATAGAGGATGTGCCGTTTCTCGGCGGGGCCGTGAAAGACGATGTCGCGCTCCTCGGGCGTGAGCTTTGAGAAGGGTATGTCGGTCCGCACGCCCATCGCCTTGCACACCTGCTTCATGAGGTCCCACATGAGGTTGCCCCAAGGCGCCACCGCGCCCTCGTCTATGGTGAGGGACTCGTCCGGCACGAGCTTCGACTCGTCCACGACGCGCGTGACGCCTGTACCCCCACAGCTGGGGCAGGCCCCCTCGGAGTTGAAGGCGAGCTGCTCGGCTCCCAAACCCATGAACTCGACGTTGCAGCGGGGGCACACGAGCGGTCGCTCGAGCGCGACAGCCATGCTGGGCGGGACCTCGTGCCCGTTAGGACAGCGATAGGTCCCCGCGCGCGAGAAGAGCAGGCGCAGGTGGTTCAAGAGCTCCGTTGCGGTGCCGAAGGTAGACCGCACGCCCGGGACCGTCGGACGCTGACGTAGGGCGAGCGCCGCAGGCACGTGCAGCACCTCGTCCACCCGTGCCCTCGAGGCCTGCGACAGGCGGCGACGCGTGTAGGTGGAGAGTGCGTCCATATAGCGGCGCGACCCCTCCGCATAGAGCACACCCAGCGCAAGCGAACTCTTGCCCGAACCCGATACGCCGGCGATGCCCACGAACTGCCCCAGCGGCACGTCCACGTCGACACCCTTGAGGTTGTGGACGCGAGCACCACGCACCTTGATATGGGTGGGCGGACGGTGGACGTGGGTCATGTCTCTCCTTTTCTGCGAGCGATCGCTCCTCTGCCCGATGCCTCAGGGCAGCTTCTACCCGTTTTATTCGAGTGTCCGTTGCGAAGCAAGGCAAAAAAGGCGAAAATAGGCGAACAAGGCGAAAATAGGCGAACAAGGCGAACGGAGCTGACCCACCCATGGCAGAGAGAAACCCATTTACGCCCGCCTTCGGCACCGTCCCACCCATCATGGCAGGTCGAGACCGACTCCTCGCAGAGCTTCATGCCGCCCTCGAGCAGGGGGTCGGCGACCCCAACCTCTCGAGCATCCTCGTCGGCGCCCGAGGTACCGGCAAGACGGCCTGCCTCACGCGCCTCTGTGAGGATGCTAGCGACGCGGGCTGGGTGAGCGCCAGCTCCTCCGCCATACCCGGGTTGCTCGATGACATTCTGCAGCAGGCACAGCGTGCGAGCGCGCAACTCGTCAAGCCGAAGCCGCAAAGACAGCTAACGGGGCTGAGCGTTGGCCCCATTGGTGCGAGCTGGGACATGGGTGACGAAGAGCGAGGTAACTGGCGCACGAGGATGTCTGCGCTGCTGGAGAGGCTCAACGCGCGCGACGTGGGCCTCCTCATCACCGTGGACGAGGTGGACGCCTCGCTTAGCGAGCTCATCACGATGGCCGTGGTCTACCAGCATTTCGTACGGGAGCGCCGCAAGGTCGCTCTTCTCATGGCGGGACTGCCCAGCCACGTGCACGCCCTGCTCAACGACAAGAGCGTCTCCTTCCTGAGAAGGGCGCAGCGACACCCCCTGGGAACCATCGCCGACGCCGACGTGCGCGACGCGCTCAAAAGGACCGTGGCCTCAGGTGGCAAGACCATAGACGAGGAGGCACTTGGGATCTGCGTCGAGGCGACAGGGGGATTTCCCTACATGCTTCAGCTCGTGGGGTATCGAAGCTGGCAGTCGGCGCTGGGCAAGGCCGAGGTGGGGAAAGAGGACGCGAGAGCGGGGATGCGGGCTGCGCAAGAGGATTTCAGGGAGCACGTCCTGGCATCAACGTATCGAGAGCTGTCTGCGGTGGACCTGCGCTTCGCAAAGGCGATGCTTCCTGACAAGGCCGAGAGCCGCCTCGCTGATATCGCGAGGCGCATGGGCGTAACGAGTCGCTACGCGTCAAAGTACCGAGGTCGCCTCGTGGCGGCCGGTATCGTCGAGGAGCTGTCGCGTGGCGTGCTCAGGTTTGCTATCCCGGGCTTCAGGAAGTACCTGCAAGAGATAGGATAGCCGCGCCGGTAATCCTCCTCCCCCATTTTGGGGAGTAGATGTCCGTCTGAGGATAAAATCTCTGCTATGTACACAGGAAGCAGCCTACCGTGTACAATAGACAGAAGATGTGTATATTCTAGCAAGTTTGCGTACATGATGGGTTAATTGAGGACGAGGTGGGACATGCAGGCAGAAGTTCTGAGAATCATCGAGGGCGGTCTGACCGGTAACAAGACCAAAGTTTTCAATTATGCGAACGCGCTTGCCGACAACCTTGAGCAGTCAGGAGATGCCCGCTTCGCCAAGAGGATTCGGAGCACCATCGCTGGCAAAAGGTCGAGCATCGCCACGCTCGACGGCCTTGCGGCCAAGCCGGTGGACCAGGAGAGCCGCATGGACATTGTGGATGTGCAGACCATCCTCCCCGATGATGTGGACATCGTGCTCGGCTCCTTTCTCAAGGAGGAAATCGACGGCGTAGTGGCAATGCGCGGCAAACGCGACATGCTTGCTCGCCATGGTATCGATGCCCAGAACTACCTGCTGCTCTATGGACCTCCCGGCTGTGGCAAGACGAGCATAGCCCGATATGTAGCAGCCCAGACCGGACTGCCGCTCATCACGGCGCGTTTGGATAGCCTAGTCTCATCACTTCTAGGCAGCACTGCGAAGAACATCCGTAAGGGTTTCGACTACGCGGCCCAGCAGGAGTGCGTTTTCCTTCTTGACGAGTTCGATGTGGTCGCCAAACGCCGTGATGACGAAAACGAGCTGGGGGAACTCAAGCGTGTCGTCAACAGCCTACTGCAAAACATTGACGACTTCGGTCAGGGCGGCATCCTTATCGCGGCCACCAATCACCCGGGCCTCCTAGACCCAGCCGTATGGCGTCGTTTCAACAAGGTGGTGGAGGTGCCCATGCCCGGCAGGGCGGAGCTGGAGGAATATGCTGAACGGTTCATCCAGCCCCACATGGCCACGAAGTTCAAGAAGAGGCTCTATAGCGTGCTGGAGGGCCTCAGCTACTCCGCCCTCAGCACAGCGACGAAGAACGCGTTCTACAGCGCTGCGCTTGATGGGAGCGAAAATGGCTTCACGGCTTACCAGCTGGCCAGAGAAACCTACACCTTGACGCATCACAGTCTCGATGATCAGGAGGGGTACATCCGCCACCTCATTGAGGCGGGATGCACGCTTAGGGAAATACACGATAAGACTTCCATTTCGATGCGCAAGATTCAGGCAGTTTCACGGTCGTTCAAGGAAGGAGCGTAAACCATGGCAGAGGAATTCCTTCCCATAACGGTCTTCCGCCAGCGAGAGATAGATGAAACGCGCGTCGAGGGCATGGGGAACAAGGACAAGCCGAAATGGGTGCTGTCAGGCGCGGATCTTCACGAACATGCGCAATCGCTCATCGCGGGGCTGAGCGATGCCTATGAGGGCGTGCTCCATAACGAGGGACTTCCCTATGTCTACGACGTAAAGCTGAACGAGAGGGACACATCCAAGACCAAGCGCAAGCCAATCGTTGACATGCTCAACGTCGATGGTGCCAACGGCGAAGCTAATGTCATAGGCATGCGAGGTGCCAACAGCCTCATTGTCAGGGCAAAGGACGCGGGCCAAGTAAGAGCCATGGAAGAGCGCCTATCCGATAACGAGCGTTACGACCTGCCGCTCACGTGCATCGAGTCCATCAGCCGGTTTGTGCCCGAGATCAAGCCTACTCCGGATGAGACCGTATATAAGGCGCGACTCCTCGACTTCGGGCCGGACGCCGCCCTGTGCGAGCGGGTATTTGAAGATCAGCTCAGTGCCCTGTGCATCGCATTCCAGAAGGTCAGCTACGCGCAAGACCTAAACGTATATCGGCTTGAGGCCAATCAGTCACAGGTGGAGATGATTGCGGATGGCGTAGCCAGCGAGACGCTCTTCTTCATACGCCCTATGCCACGATGCGTTGCAACGCTCGACGGGATGCCCAGCGTGGGAGCACCCGACCCCATGAAGCCCGACTTGGACATGGAGTATCCCGTCGTCGGAGTGCTCGACAGCGGAATTGCGCCGATCGGCCAGCTACAACCGTGGCTCATGGAGAAGCGCCTATCGACATACACGGACAATGAACTCGACAAACGGCACGGCACGTTCGTGGCGGGTGTCATCACCTATGGCGACAGGTTCGAGCATTCGGAGTGGGTCGGAGGCCTGCCGCCGAAGCTCCTGGACGGTGCCGTGTTCCCAGCAGATGGGAATATCGATGAGTCGACGATGGTTGACTCCATCAGAACCATCGTTGGCGCGATGCGCGATCGTGTGAGGGTGTGGAACCTCTCACTGAGCTTCATGGACGAGATCTCAGACAACGAGTTCTCGGAATTCGGCATGGCGCTGGACGCAATCCAAGATGACTACGGCGTCCTCATCTGCAAGTCGGCGGGCAACTGCGATGTAAGGGCGAATGGAACCAGGGGCCGCCTCTACGTTGGATCGGACTCGGTGCGCGCCCTCACGGTCGGTTCTGCCGCCCAGGTGAAGGCCCCGCTCGATCAAGCAGGAGTTGGCGAGGCCTCGCCCTTCTCGCGTAAGGGCCCAGGTCCCCAGTACATCATCAAGCCCGAGGTGTCGCATTATGGTGGCAACGCGGGAAGGACGCCAACGGGCTGCGTCAGGTCGGAGGTCCATTCATTCGACGTCATGGGAGATCCTGCGGGAGCCGTCGGCACGAGCTTCTCGACGCCTCGCGTGTCAGCCTTGGCGGCAAACCTCCAGCTTGCCTTGGCAGGAGAGTTCGACCCACTGCTCATAAAGGCTCTCATCGTACACTCGACGTCATTTCCCGGCGACAGCCTCATTCCCAACACCGAGAAGGTCGAGGAGATGGGGTTCGGCATCCCGGTCAACCTTCGCTCGATACTCTCGGACGAAGAGCATTCGTCGACCCTGGTACTGCACGGATTTCTCCCGAGAGGACAGAAGGTTGAGATCAACGACTTCCCCATGCCAAGCTCGCTGGTTCGTGATGGGTACTACACTGGCCAGGTCATCCTGACTGCCGCATTCTCTCCTATCAGGGAGCCAAAGGAGGCTGCCGAATACTGCCAGTCCGACATCGAGGTGAAGCTCGGTACCTACGACCACAAGGAGCTACGCGATATCACCAAGCAGGGAATACTCAATCCCATCGGTCGCAAGGACAACAAGAATCTGCTGAATCCAAGTCGGTACAGCCGCCCAAAGCTCAGATCGGCCGAGGACGAGTTTTCCCGCCGGGAGAAGATGCTCATCAGGTACAAGGGCAAGTATGCACCGGTAAAGAAATATGCTCTCGACCTGGCCGATCTTACCAAAAAGAACCGTGAGGCCGTTCGCGCCGACCGCCTGTGGTATCTGGACATGAAAGGAACCTACCGCGACAGCGTGGAACGAAGGGCACTCCAGACAAACGAGCCGCTGAGGCAGGAGTACTGCGTCATCATCACCATCCGCGACCCAAATGGTCTTGCCCCTGTGTACAACGAGGTGCCGCAGCTCCTCGAGCATAAGAACTTCTGGCACCAGAACGTCCAGCTGGCCAACCAGGTCAGAGCCATGGTTGGACAGTAGGTGGAAAAGCTATGGCTTAGGGACCTCCTACCTCCCAAACCTATATTCCCCGATGTGCAGCGTGTTGCAGCTTTCGCTCATGACGCTCTGCGTGGTCACGAGAAACTTATATTGACAACATGTCGTCAGTAACTTAGACTTCCTCCCATGATAGATGGCATAAGATCATTTTCTATCCAAGGAGGCGGCATGATTCTAGAAGAGAGCTACAGACTGAACAACGGCGTTGAGATTCCTAAGCTGGCACTGGGAACGTGGCTCATCGACGACGACAAGGTCGCTGACGCCGTGCGCAGCGCGGTCGAGATCGGCTACCGCCACGTGGACGGCGCCCAGGCCTACGGCAACGAGCGCGGTGTGGGAGAGGGCGTGCGCAACTGTGGTGTTCCCCGCGAGCAGCTCTTCGTGACCTCAAAGGTGGCAGCGGAGCACAAGACCTACAGCACTGCGGCCGCCTCGATCGACGAGACGCTACAAGTGACGGGACTCGACTACCTGGACATGATGATCATCCACTCCCCACAGCCGTGGGTCGAGGTCAACCAATCCGATGACCGCCACGAGGCGGGCAACGTCGAGGCCTACCGCGCGCTGGAGGACGCCCTGGTCGCCGGCAAGCTGCGCGCCATCGGCGTGTCCAACTTCTTGGAGAGCGATCTGCAGAACATCCTGAACCATTGCGAGGTGAAGCCTGCGGTCGACCAGCTGCTCGCGCATATCGGCAACACCCCCTTCGAGCTTGCCGCGTTCTGCGAGAACAACGACATCCTCGTGGAGGCCTACTCGCCCATCGCCCATGGCGAGGCGGACAAGATCGGCGCTATAGTCAAGATGGCGGAACGCTACGACGTGTCCGTGGCGCAGCTGTGCATCCGCTATGTGCTGCAGCTTGGCATGGTCGCCCTGCCCAAGACGGCCAACCTTGAGCACATGAGGTCCAATGCGGACGTCGACTTCGAGATCAGCGCACAGGACATGGAAACACTGAGGGACGTCGAGCGCATCAGCGGCTATGGGGACAGCTCGTTCTTCCCCGTGTTCGGCGGCAAGCTGTAGGCGCCGCGCCGCGATGCCTCCTTGGCAATGCAGACCATCGGACGTTAGGAAAGCACTATGAGCAACATCCTTGTCGCATACTTCTCTGCAACCGGCACCACCAAGCGCGCTGCAAAGGACCTGGCAGAGGCACTGGGTGCGGATACCTTCGAGATTGTGCCGCAGACGCCCTACACGAGCACCGACCTCAACTGGAGCGACAGCACAAGCCGTAGCACCAGCGAGATGAACAACGAAGCGAGCCGACCGCCCATCTTGGGAACGGTGGATGGCATGGCCTCCTATGACGCCGTGTTTGTGGGCTTCCCCATATGGTGGTACACAGAGCCCCGTATCATCGACACGTTTTTGGAGTCGTATGACTTCTTGGGAAAGACCATCGTCCCGTTTGCGACAAGCGGCGGCAGCGGCCTTGGCAAGGCGCCCGAACGCATGCAGCGCATCGCCACGGGCTCCACCGTTGCGGCCGGCAGGCTGCTCAACGGCCACCAGAACCCCAATGAGCTACGTGATTGGGCGCAGCGCCTGGGCCTCATGCGGTAACGGGAGGTAGGCCATGCCACGCATCTCCGAAAAGGAGTCAAACGCCCGCCGCACCGAGATCATCGACGCCTGCGAGGCGCTCTACCGGCACACCAGCTATCGCGACATCACGATGGCGCAGATAGCAGGCGAGCTCAGCTTCAGTCGTGCCAACACCTACAACTACTTCCAGTGCAAGGACGAGATCTTCTTGGCGCTACTGCAGCGCGAATACGAGCGTTGGACGGCTGACCTCGAGGCACTTGGAGGCTCAGTCGACTCGCTCGACGACAGGGCGCTTGCCGACGGGCTGGCGAGAAGCCTCAAGAAGCGTCCTCAGCTCCTGAAGCTCATGACCATGAACCTCTACGATATGGAGGAGAACAGCCGACTCGAGAAACTGGCGGAGTTCAAGGGCGTGTACGGGCGTGCGGTCGAGGCGATCCGAAGCCTGCTCGTCAGGCTCAAGGGCAACTGGGACAGCGAGCGGATGGATCGCTTTGTCTTCTCGTTCTTGCCGTTCGTGTATGGCATCTACCCCTATGTCTTTACCTCTAAGAAGCAAGAGGCAGCCATGAGGGCCGCAGGCATGCGTCCGAAGCGCCTCGGCATCTACGAGTTGAGCTACCCGTTCATCCTGAAGATGCTCGAGGACGACACGAGAGGCTAGGGTGTGACACGGGCGGGCGTGACGCGCAAAGGCGACGAGAGGGGCGCCATGAGCGAGCACGAGAAGCTTGAGGCCAGGTTGGAATATAGCTTCGAGGATGCTGGGGTGGCTGCGCGCAAGGCAGAGGGCGTCGCTGCCTGCGCCAGGCGTGCGGCCGCCGACCAGAGTGACGCTGTGGGCTATGAGGCGACGGCACGGTCCATACTTGCCGAGGCGGGTCCCGGCCTCGATATACAGCCTGGATTTCGCTGCGACTGGGGCAAGAACATCCATGTGGGCGACAACTTTACCGCCAACTACAATGTGACCATACTCGACATCGCACCCATCACCATTGGTGACGGGTGCATGGTTGGCCCGGGAGTGACCATCTCGGCCGTCACGCACCCCGTCGATGCAACAAGGCGTCGGGACCGCATAGCCCAGGCGAAGCCCGTCACCATAGGCAATGACGTGTGGCTGGGGGCAAACGTCCCGGTCATGCCAGGGGTGACCATAGGAGACAACGTGGTTGTGGGCGCAGGCGCGGTGGTCACGCGCGACATCCCCTCAGACAGCCTCGCCATGGGCGTCCCCGCACGCGTGGCCAGACGGCTCGACCACCGCGAGCGCGAGGCCACGAAGTAACGACGGAGGACAGCACGCAGAAAGGGAGCGCATCATGATCAACTTCAAGATGAACAACGGCAACACGATACCCGCCCTTGGCTACGGGGTCTTCCAGATGACGGGAGACGAGGTAAGGCAGCACCTGCCCGAGGCCATCGAGCTGGGCTTTCGCCACATCGACACCGCAAACGCCTACTTCAACGAGGTCGCTGTCGGTGAGGTCGTAAAGGCAAGCGACATCGCGCGCGACGAGTTCTTTGTGACCACGAAGCTGTTCCCACAGGACTACCCGTACGACAAGTGTAGGAGGGCCATCGATGAGACCCTCGCGCGTCTTGGCATGGACTACGTCGACCTGCTGCTGTTCCATCAGCCCTACGGCGAGTACGTAGACGGCTGGAAGGCCATGGAGGAGGCGGTACGTGCGGGCAAGGTCCGCGCGATCGGGCTCTCCAACTTCAACGAACGGAAGGTCCGCCAGATCCTGGGTGTGTCCACCATCAAACCCTCCGTCCTGCAGGTCGAGATCAACCCCCGTTGGAACCAGCACCCCCTCAAGGAGGCGCTTGCCGCCGAGAACCTCGTGTACGAGGGCTGGTATCCCTTGGGACACGGCGACAAGGGGCTGCTGAGCCTCCCTGTCTTCACCACACTGGCCAAGAAGTACGGAAAGGCGGCCTCGCAGGTCATCCTGCGCTGGCACATACAGGAGGGCAACGTCGTCTTTCCCAAGACGCTGAACCCCCAGCACATGGCCGAGAACATCGACCTCTTTGACTTCGAGCTGACCGACAAGGAGATGGCAGAGATCAACGCCCTGCCGCAGGAGCCGTACTACCACGTGCCCGACGAGGCGCCGGCGTGGGTATGGGGCCCGAACGACTACAGCAAGCAGCACTAGGCCGATCAGCGGCAAGGCACCTCTCGGCTGAGGAAGGTACCCCGCAGATTCTGGGGTACCTTGAAGAGAAATCCAACTGGGCAAACGTCCCTGAGAAGGTACCCCGCAGATTCTGGGGTACCGAGATCGTCCTTCATGGCCGGCGAGAGGACAGCCACTGTTCGTGGGGGGTCTCAGCCAGAGAGGCGAGAGAAGTCGGGTGGGGGAATGACGAGGGAGCGCTCCGACAGGCCGAGCCGCCCCAGTTCCTCGCGGGCTCCGATGTCTTCCGCCACGAGCATCCGCGCCAGGAAGGGCACGAGGTAGAGAGGGATGTAGTGCACGGGCTTTCCCGCGCGAAGCTCGGTGGAGACGTTGGCCTCGGAGACTACGAATGCTTTCTCGATGCCGAACTCCTCGACTGAGAGCAGGTTGTTTAGGGCGACGTGGCGCTTATAGGTCTTGCCGGACTTCACCTCGATGGGCAGCACCTTGCCCTGCAACGCCTCCCCGATGAAGTCGACCTCTTCCCTACCGCTGTGCCGGTGGTAACGTAGGGCAACCCCTGCCGAGGCAAGCTCCTGTGCCACAACGTTCTCGTAGATACCGCCACAGTTTACGTCCCGCTCCCCCGCAATAACGGCAAGGGAGACGGGCACAGGGTAGCGGCGCATAAGCATACCCGTATCAGAGAGGTAGAGTTTGAAGCGATTGGGCTCCTCGGTGCGCCGGAGCATACTGCGCGGTTCGGTAACGTTCACGGTCTTAAGCGCCGCTCGTGCGGAGACGAGCCACTGGAAATCATTGGCGTATCGCTCGTAGGTGGCCTTCTTGCGCAGCGACCGCAGCTTGAAGCGCTTGTTCTCCTTGTCGAGCTGGCTGGGGATGTCGTCGTAGATGGACGTGACCTGCAAGGCCCGCTCCCCCGCGTAACGAGATATGTCCGCGCGATAGAGCTCGATGAGATCCCTCTGCGTATCCCGCACCGCACCGAGGTCATTGCGTGAATCGATATAGCGCTGGACGGAGGCGGGCATGCCTCCCACCACCACGTAGAGATGGAAGAGCTGGAGGAGTTGATCGTGCAACGATTCCTCGACGGGGGAGAGGCTCGTGAAATGCCGCTCGAGCCGGGTGATAAGCGAACCGGTCGCCCCCTGCGACCAGAGGAACTCCTCAAAATCGAGGGGATACATCGTCTCGATCCTCAGGGAGCCCACGGGGAACGAGCGCACACGGCGAAGCTCGACTCCCAGTAGCGATCCCGACATCACGAGTCGGAACCGTCCGTCCTGCACAAGGTATTTCGAGAGCGTGACGAGGTTTTGCGCCTCCTGCACCTCATCAAAGAAGACAAGGGTCTTTCCTGACACAATCTCGTGGCCCACCATCAGGGACAAACGCTCCACCAAGGAACGGACGTCCTGTGCCCCAGAGATAGAACTGGCCTGCGCATCCCTAAGGAAGTCCACTTTCACATAGTCAGCAAACTCCTGCCGAGCGAACTGCTCGATAAGGAAGGTCTTTCCCACCTGTCGCGCCCCATCAACCAGAAGCGCCTTCTCAGGTGCCTCAGCCTTCCAGGAGAGAAGTTTCTCATAGGCTCTTCTTTTAAGCATATGTACCTCGTATTTGTTTCTAACACAACCTATTCTGGCCTACAATTATAGTTCAACTCAACCACCTCACGACCTCTGTACCCTCCCCGATGCAATCCCCTGCTCCCAAAGAAGAATCATATTCCAGGCAAAGACCACCTCCTGGTCAGAGTGCGTCTTTCCGTGAGGGTGCCGACTCAGAGTGCGCTTTTGCGTGAGGCGGGCCGGCGTTTGCGCAGGTGAGAAAAAGCGCACTTTACGGAAAAGCGCAGTCTGGCTCCTGCGGCTCACGGAAAAGCACACTCTTGCCATTTACAGGAGGCCCGATAAGCTGAGGATGACCGCGTTGCCCTGAGTCTCGTTACTGTGAACATCAAAAAATACACTGGCTTTGCGATCGAGAAGGGGGCAGAATCCCTTTGAGAGCAAGACGGGAGCAGGGAGCGAGGCAGAAGCAGGAGGGGGCGTCCCATGTGGATGTCCGACTTCCTTGAGAGGAGCCTTTCACGATGAACACGCTTGCCCGGGGCATGGCCCTTGCGGGCGCCCTGTCGGCTGCGCTGGCGCGCGAGCTCAGGGCAAGGACGTCCAATCAGCGAGGTGGCGAGGCCGGAGAGGCCCTACGTCGTGTCTCGACCACATACCACGAGAACGAGTTTTGGGTAAACGTGGACGGACAGAGCGTCTACGGGCTGTCCTATGTCCCCGACGTCGGAGGCAGGTTGCCCCTCGTCGTCCTCTCGCACGGCCTGGGTTCCGACCATGCGATCGCGGGGCCTTACGCACGGGAGCTCGCGTCACATGGGATCGTCACGATGACCTTCGACTTCAGAGGAGGCGCCGAGACAAACAGGAGCGACGGCACGCCTCGGGACATGTCAGTCATGACCGAAGCCCACGACCTGGAGGCCGTCCTCGCTATGGCACGCGGCTGGGACTGCGTGGACGAAGGGCGCATCGTGATCATGGGGGGTAGCCAAGGCGGTGCCGTGACCAGCATCGTAGCCGAGCGCGCGCAATCCCAGGTGGCTGGCGTGGTCCTCCTGTACCCGGCGTTTTCCATCTTTGACCACGTGCACCGAGCCTGCAGCTCCCTCAACGAGGTACCCGAGAGCAACGACCTCCTCGGTTGGCTGACGGTCGGCTCCCGCTACGCGACGGACGTATGGGACTATGACTTCTACCAGCATATGAGCTATGAGGGGCCCGTTCTCATCATTCACGGCAGCGATGACAGCGTGATACCCATCTCATACAGCAGGCGCGCCGCCCGAACCTACCGCAACTGCGAGTACCACACCATCAGGCACGGCACACATGGGTTTTCCGGCCCCGCATACGATGAGGCGATGTCCTACCTGCTTGACTTCGTGGCACGCGTGTGCGCGTAGGGCCAGCGCGATCCTCCAGCAGCCCTTTGCCCCCTATGTCCAGACCTCTCCATCCGTGCGCCAGCCGATGAACGCCCACACCACGGATAGCAAATAGTCCAGACGCCAGCCCTCGCTCGCCTCGCCCCCGGCACCCACGTGCCACACACGCTCGAGGTGCTCGGCCGCAAACGCGTCGAGCAGCGTCCGCTCCCGCCCGTCAAGAGGCTCGGAACCCACCATCTTTCGCAGCTCTGCCAGCCCATCGTCCAGCGTGGCGAAGGTCATGGGGCGAAGCGTGGGCAGGTACGCCACCACGGGAAGCCGCCCCAAGTCGCACAGGATGCCCACGGCGTCCGAGACCCTCTCTGGGCGCTCGTCGACCTCACGACCCAGCAGCGCAAGCAGCCTGGGGTCGCGCGAGGGCGTCACGCCAGCCGAGACGGTGATCGCCGCCTTGTGCCTAGCAACGCCATCCAGCCTCCGAAGGCGCTCCCGCATGCTCCCGGACCCGAGCGAGCGCGACGCGATGGCCGCGTCAACGCAGTTCTCTCCCAAGCCCTCCGCAGCCCAATCGTCCTCCCAGGCCAAAAGATGCGCCGTCACAGGCAGTCCCTCGTCAGCAACGACCCTGCCTAGGACCTTCAGCATCCTTTCGGCAAAGTCACAGGCATGTACCGCGTGGCCCCGCCGGCCGAGCGGCACGGCGAGGGTGCCGGTCGCACAGCCCATGTCAAGCACCGTCTGTGTCGGCTCAAGCGCCAGCAGCCCAAGGAGGCGACTCTCATAGGTCCCGTCCGACCCTTGCGCAAACGTGTCGGCGCGCTTGTTCCAGTAGTCCCTGCCATCCAGAACCGACCCCTCCGCAACCGTCGCCCTCACCCCCCATTGTTGTCCTCACACTGGTGTCATCCGCTGCCTCGCTACCCCAGTATAAGCGCGGACGTATGGATTCGACACGATTGCTGTAGGCATGGCTCTTATGCCGAGGGCATATGATATATCTTTGGTGCTGTAGGCTGCGCTCGGATGCGGGAACGGTGAGTTCGATGGGCATCACGTCTGGGAACAGGGAGCGGGGCTTCGGCCCGCCGCCTTGGCGGACCTTCCTTTCCGTGCGTCGCACCCTGCGGGAGAAATAGGAGTAGAGCATGACGCGCGCCAACGTACAGGCAGCCACTGACGTAGAGCAGCAGGCCGACATGGCTGTCGTCCATCAAAAGCTCGAAGACCTCAAAGACTATCTTTGCGAGCTGGGCAGTGTTGCCGTAGCGTTCTCCGGCGGGGTCGACTCGACTTTCCTCATGAAGGTCGCGCAAAACACGCTGGAAGACCATGCCTTAGCCGTCACCGCACGCCTCAAGTCGTTTCCCGAGCGTGAGTGCACAGAGGCGATCGACTTCTGTCACAAGGAGGGCATCCGCCACATCGCGGTCATCTTCGACGAACTCAGCATTCCCGGTTTTAGCGAGAACCCGCCTGAGCGCTGCTATCTCTGCAAGAAAGCGCTCTTTACCCGTCTCATGGAGGACGCGCGCAAGCGGGGCTTCTCCCATCTCTGCGAGGGATCGAACATGGATGACGAGGGTGACTACCGCCCCGGCCTCAAGGCGGTTGCTGAGCTAGGCGTCAAGAGCCCGCTGCGCCACGCCCAGCTCCACAAGGTCGAGATCCGTGCGCTCAGTCACGAGATGGACCTTCCCACCTGGGACAAGCCGTCCTTCGCCTGCCTCTCGTCGCGCTTCCCCTACGGGGAGGAGATCACGGATGAGAAGCTCGAGATGGTGGGCAAAGCCGAGCGGCTCCTGCTCGATCTGGGCTTTCGGCAGGAGCGCGTGCGGATCCACGGCGGAGGCGACCATAACAGCATCGCCCGCATCGAGGTGCCCCCCTCCTCGCTCCAGCGGCTGCTCGACGAGCGAGAGAGAGTCTCTGAGGCCCTGCGCTCATATGGGTTCGCATATGTCACGATGGACCTCATGGGGTACCGCACGGGATCGATGAACGAGATTCTGTCACAGGACGGGAGGGCATGAGGCAATGGAGCGCGACGAGCTGAGGGCCCTTCTCAGGGCGGTGGCGGCAGGCCAGGTCGGTGTGGACGACGCCTGCGCGCGCGTGGGCGAGGCACCTTTCGTCGAGCTGGGCTATGCCAAGCCCGACGTGCAGCGCGGCGTACGGCAGGGTGTCTCGGAGGTCATCTACGGCGCCGGCAAGACAGCCGAGCAGATAGCCGGCATCATGGATGCACTTGAGCGGTCGGGGCAAAGGCGCATCATCGTCACGCGCCTCGACGCGAAGAAGGGCGACGAGCTCGAGACGCTCCTCAAAGAGGAGATGCCGAGGCTCGCAGACGGCTACCGCTACCTCGCCACCCCGCGCATGGGCATCCTCGGTGAGGCGCCCAAACCTACGGGTATAGGCTACGTGTTGGTGATCGCGGCAGGAACGAGCGACCTCTACTGCGCCGAGGAGGCCGCCGTCACGGCTGAGATGCTCGGTAACGAGGTGCGTCGCGTGTACGACGCGGGCGTGGCGGGTATCCACCGGCTGCTCTCGCATACAGGGGACATCCAGCGCGCCTCGGTCATCATAGCTGTGGCTGGCATGGAGGGGGCGCTCGCGAGCGTGGTGGGCGGGCTCGCGTCCTGCCCCGTGATCGCATGCCCGACGAGCGTGGGCTACGGCGCCTCGCTCGGCGGCATCTCGGCACTTCTCTCCATGCTCAACTCTTGCGCGAGCGGTGCCTCCGTCGTGAACATTGACAACGGCTTTGGGGCCGGCTATCAGGCGAGCCTCATCAACCACGTGGGAAGGTAGGACGACCATGGGCAAGACCCTCTATCTAGAGTGCGAGAGTGGCATCAGCGGTGACATGGTGGTGGGGGCCCTGTTGGACCTCGGCGCCAACCAAGAGAAGCTCCTCGCCGCCCTCGGAAGCCTTCCCCTGGATGGCTTCTCCGTACAGATCACGCGCAGGGAGGTGAGCGCCATCGACGTCTGCGACTTCGACGTCGTCCTCGACGAGGGGCACCAGAACCACGATCATGACATGGCGTACCTCTATGGCGGCCTAGACGAGGCAGAGAGTCACAGCCATAAGCACTACCACGAACACCATGGGCACGGCGAGGGCCACCACCATCACGAACACCACGAACACGTCCACACCCACGAGCACGGTCACGGCGGGGGCCACCATCACGAACACCGTCATCTCAGCGACATCGAGAGGATCATCAACAGCGGTAAGCTCACCCCCCGCGCCCGCGAGCTTGCGAAGCGGATTTTCTCGATCTTGGCTGAGGCGGAATCCAAGGCCCACGGCGTAGGCGCAGACAAGGTTCACTTCCATGAGGCGGGTGCCGTCGACTCCATCGTCGACGTTGTGGCAGCGGCCGTCTGCCTTGACGACCTCGATATCACACACGCGATCGTAGGGCCGCTCGCAGAGGGCCACGGACGTGTGCGCACCCAGCACGGCGTTCTGCCCGTGCCCGTGCCTGCCGTCGTGAACATCGCAGCCTCCTGCGGCCTTGTGCTCGCGCAGCGCGCCATGGAGGGCGAGTTCGTGACACCCACGGGCGCCGCCATCGCCGCCGCCATTCGCACTGCCGAGGAGCTGCCCGCAACCTACGTCGTCAGAGCCGTTGGCACAGGTTCGGGCAAGCGTGCCTACAAGCCGGTGAGCACGCTGCGGGCCATGATCATCGAGCCTCGCGGGACAACAACGACGGAGTCCCAGCCGGACGATCACACCACTACGGACGCTGCCCCGAGCAGACTCTGGAAACTGGAGACCGAGGTGGACGACTGCACGGGCGAAGCCTTGGGCCATGCGCTCGAACGCCTCTTTGAGGTCGGCGTGCGCGAGGCTCACTACGTCCCCGTCTTCATGAAGAAGAGTCGCCCGGCCTACCAGGTGGAGGCCCTCTGCGACGAAAGCCTCCTCGAGGCTGTGGAGCGGATACTCTTCGAGGAGACCACGACCATCGGCGTGAGGCGTCACCGTGTCGAGCGCACGACACTTTCCCGCCGCGAACAGACGATGGAAACGCCGCTCGGCCCAGCACGGGTCAAGCTCGTGACCCTGCCCAATGGCAGCGAGCGTCCCTACCCCGAACACGATTCCATAGCCTCGCTTGCCAAGGAAAAAGGCGTCTCTTACCAAGAGGCCTTCCGTGCCACCCTACTGGCCGTCGAGAAACGGAACGCGAGGTCCTGAGAACTGTGCGTATCTCACGCGCCCCTGATGGCTCGACTCTTACGGGCCCCTTTTCATGAAAGGACCGCATCGGAAGAGCTTCCGATGCGGTCCCAAAGCACGGTATCGATGCCACTGATGACAGAGAGCCGATCGCGCCCGAGCAGGACCCGATAAGACCCGTGCTCAATCGGCCCTCATGTCAGCAAGACTGTAGCGACGGCCTCGCTGACATCTCTAAGCTATGCACTGCAGGGCTTCACGATAACGGAGATGCCCTCGGGGATCACGGCTATCTTGGCGTTCTCGCCCTTCTCCTTCACAGCGATGTCTAGCGCCTCCTGAAGGGTCGGCACGAAGCGAATGTGCATGTCCTCGAGGATCTGCTTCGCGGATGGATCCGCCACGTACAGCACCTCATGGCGCGAGAGGATACGGGCAAGGATCTGGCTCTCCCACTGGTCTGCGATGGTGTCCTCCATCTTGACCTTCAGGATCATGTCCTCGACTTCCTTGGCGGAAGCGGCATTCTTGAAGGTCTGGTAGAAGCCCTCTCCCCCGTGCCCATCGTTGCACTTGGACATCTCTATGATGATGCCGTCCTTGTTGCAGCACGCCTCTGCGGCGGTCATGCTCTTGACGGACTGGTAGATGTTCTGGTCCAGTGGATATCCGCCGTTGGTGGTGATCACGATGTCCGCATCCACACCGTCCACCGAGGAGAGATCCTTCACAAACTTGCAGCCGGTCTCGTGAGCCTCGGTCGGATCTCCCGCAAAGGCGGCGATCACCTTCTTGTCCGCGTCAATCGCGACGTTCAGTATGAAGGCAAGCTTTGCCTGCTCGGCAGCAAACAGCATGTCCTTATGGATCAGGTTGCCATCCAAGACACCGGTCCGCGACTTGTCGGACGCAATGAAGGTAGAGCAATGGTTCGCAAAGACCGTCTTCTGGGATGCGATGCCCGGAAGGATGGACTTCCTGCCGCCGGAAAAGCCCGCAAAGAAATGGGGCTCGATGAAGCCCTCGGAAACCAAAAGGTCAGCCTCTACGGCGAGCTTGTTGATCAGGAGACTTCCGCCCGAGGGAAGGGTGCCGAGGTGAACCATGTCCTCGTCCTTCTCGGACTCGTGAATCACGAACTTCTCGTTCTTGACCAGGTCCTCGCCGAACTTGTCGATCATCTCTTCCTTGGTCGTGGGCCTGTGGAACCCGGTGGCAATCAGGATCGTAATGTTACAGTCGGGATTATTTTTCCTAATTTCCTTCAGATAAAGGGGAAGGGTGACCTTGCTGGGGACGGGCCTCGTGTGATCTGACGTGATGATCACGATGTTCTTCTTGCCCTCTGCGAGCTCGCAGACGCGCGCACTTCCGATGGGATGCTCCAAGGCCTCCTGCACCAGCTCCTCCTGGGAACCCTTGGGGACGTACTCCACCGCCTTCGACTCCAAGACCGACGTGGAGTCCGGAAGCGTAAGCTCGACCTTCTCTCTTCCAAATGGGAATTTGACTAGCATGGCTACCTCCTTTTTCGAAGCACCGCCTGAAACGTGCAAAGACGAAACACCCTTTTGCATCCCTATACCTACACCTCCATACTATTATGTTTTGGAAAAATGTACGTCAAGAAACCATGTGATTTGGCCTGCAAGCACCTGAAGTCGAGGGGCCTGCCGCTACTGCATGGGTCATCTGATCTTCCCCGTATTTTTCAGAGGCTTCGTGAGTTCGTGTGGGTAGAGATCACGTCACCACCGCCCCTCCCGGCAGCGTGGACCTCAGGTCCGAGCACCCGGGCATCACGAGGGCCATGGGGTTGTCGGTGTCGTGGGACCCGTAGCCCCGCCCGGTCGCGACCCCGGCCTTGTCGCTCACCGCCCAGGCGCGGGCCCGTCGAGCATGCTGTTTGGCATGGCGGCGGCGCCCCCTCGGTGGCCGTTCTTCCCTTGGTGGAGAAAACAGGCCCACGCGAGCGGTGGTGCCGCTAGGTTGGCGTCTTCACCGGGGCGTCAGCTTACGCAAACCCCCGAAGAGCCAAGAATTACGGGGGTTTGGGATCGTTTTCCCGAACATTGTGAATATGTCATCCGGCAAACTTGCAGGTTAGGCGCGGGAGCTTTACACGCTCCATCCGACTGAAGAATACGAGATAGAGGAAATAGACAGGCCTGCCGCTACGGTTGCTCTTGCGAGGACGAAGCTCCGTTTCCAAGACGAATCATGGACTGCACTGACTCGCCTTTGCCGATTCGACGGAGCTGACCCGGCAGCAGAGTGGGAGTCGGGTACATGAAAAGTGAATAGGTACGGAGTCGACCCATTCACCGATATCAAAGGAGCGGAGCCAAAGGGGTAGATTTCGTTAGTGTGTAGCGAGGCGACGCAACTTGTCCACAGAGAAGGCACGTTGCCGCTTGTTTGTAGTCTCGTAACGTGATTTGCTGCTAATAATCTATTGATATCCCAACTATTAATTGTTGTTTCATGGTACTATTTGCAGTATGAAGTTCTCTGACTACATAGGCCGCCACCATGTGTTCACCACACCCTCCCTCCTCGGGGCCATGGACTCCCCAGCTGCGGCCGAGGAGCAGCTACGACTCGCCGTGAGGTCCGGGGCCGTGGAGCGCGTGCGGCGTGGGCTTCTCGTCTCCAACCGCGGGCGGTTCGAGGATGTCCCTGTGGACCAGTTCGAGGTTGTCGCGGCGCTCGATGCCAGCGCGGTCGTCTCGTACCACTCGGCTCTCGAGGCGCACGGCGTCGCGCACAACGCGGGGTTCGTGTGCCGCTTCCGCTCGGACACCGTGAGGGCCGGGTTCGACTTCCGCGGCGTCGCCTACCGTCCCTGCGGCCCGGTGAGGAATGTGCAGTCGAAAACTTTGAGATCTTCTTGGGGACCCTACCTCGCTACCACGAGGGAGCAGACAGTAATTGATTGCCTGGGGAAACCCGCCTTGGCGGGAGGGGTCGAGGAGACGGTACGCAGCTTGACCGCGTTCGTGTACCTCGGCGTGGAAGAGCTGGTCGGGCTCGCCTCCGAGGCAGGTCCCTCGATGGCCTCCCGCGTCGGGTGGCTGCTGTCGGAGAAGGGGGATGAGTGGCATGTGGACGAGGGAGATCTTGCCCGACTCGAGAGCGCGCTCGGACTTGGCCCCTACCGTCTGGGGTATGCAGCAGATGGAGCCCCAACGGGCTGGTCCGCCAAATGGAAGCTTATCCTGCCCGAGAACAGGAAGGAGATGGAGTCGTGGATAACGCGCTCGTGAGGGAGTTCCCGCCGCGCGCGCTTGACAAGGTGGAGAGGCTTCTCGACCTGCTCAGCGAGCTCGGTGAGCATCCGTTTCTCAAAGACAAGATCGCGCTACACGGCGGGACCGCGATAAACCTGTTCATGCTCGACGCACCGAGGCTCTCCGTCGACATCGATCTCTCGTACGTCGGAGCGCTCGAAAGGGACGAGATGCTCGCCGAAAGGCCAATCGTCGAGAGGTCTATTGACGAGGTGGCCCGCTCTCAGGGATACCCCATCTCCGGGGCGCGAGGCGGGCATGCCGGCAGGACGTTCCTCCTCGGCTACAGGTCGCAATGGGGTCCAGACCATGTCAAGATCGACTGCATCTACATGAACCGCTCTCCGCTGATGCCGATCGAACGCAGATCCCCGATTCTCAGACCAGAGTTGGATGTCCCGCTCTTTACCGATGCGGAGCTTGCCGGAGGGAAGGTCAAGGCGTTCTTCGACCGCGTGAAGGTGCGGGACCTCTATGACGTCGCGAACCTCAAGCGCGTGCTCGACAGAAGAAGCGCTGCTGAGCGCGCCGTCGCTCACAAGGCGGTTCTCTTCTACGCGTCGCTTTCGGCGTCGTTCCCGCACGGGTTCGAGGACCGTCCCGAACGCTTCGCCGGCAGGGGGCGCGAGCTCGAGGAGCAGCTCTTGCCCATGCTCAGGAGAAACGGGAAGGCGCCCACACTCGACGGGCTGATCGGAACTGCGCGAGAGTTCGTCTCCGCCTATGTCTTGCCGCAGACGGATGCCGAGGAAGAGTATCTCGAACGGTTCTCGCAGGGATTGCTCGTCCCGGACCTGCTTTTCGAAGACGAGGCGATGGCGCGTGCGGCCGCCGCCAGCCCGGAAGTCCGGTGGAAGCTGCAAAACATCCGCAAGATGCGAGGGCATGGCCATGGAGGTGCCTAGCTGCATGGAGTCACTTCTTGCATACACGGACATGTCTTCCCAGCTCAGAGGTGTCACTCTTCAGCTGGGAATTATCACCCTTGAGTCGGAGAGCTCCCCACTCTATCAGAGCTGTTTTCACCTATGTAGTCAGTTGCATGCAATCAAATCGCATCTCCGCAAGCCTGTCACTCTTCGGATGCCCGAAAATACTCTCTTGAAGTGACTGCATCCCGTGTAGTCACCTCCGACTACACGGTGGCTACACGCTTTTTCAGATGGAAGAGTGATGGGAATCGCAGGTCAAGCGGCACGCTGACTACACGGAGATGGCCGATGTGACAATCGAGTGGGAGTAAGGCAGAGGTGGCTTGCAGGTTGCAACTTTAACCAGCTGACCTGCAGTTATTCATAGTTTGAGTTCATCTAAAATGGACCCGTGGACGAGATTTGACCCGCCTTGCGCCCTCAAATCAACGTCGTGGGCCTTTTTTTCATGGGCATCCAAGGGTAGCGTCAGGTCACGGTGGTCGAAACTGGCCCATAATGATCAAGGCTCAGCTCACTTATCGATCGACTCTCGGCTCACTTCCCTTTATGGTCGGAATCAACCAAGAATGGCAGTTTCCGATGTCGGAATCAGCCATCATTGGCAGTTTCCGAAGACTAGCATATACTGAGATGAAGACCGGAAGAGAGGCGACAGGGGTAAGCTGCCGCCTGCGCACAGGCATCCGCACCACATCGGGAGGTCGCATGGAGCGTGAGGCGATGTCACAGCTAGAGGCTTGGATGACATCCTCGCATCGAAAGCCACTCATCGTTCGCGGCGCAAGGCAGGTAGGCAAGACGTGGCTTGTTCGCGAGTTTGCCCACAGGAATTTTGGGGCCCTTGCCCATATCGTCTTTCTCGAAAATGAGGTCATGAGAGCTGTCTTTGACGGAAGCCTCGATCCCGATCGGCTCCTTACCGCCATAGGTGCCTATACAGGCACAAATCCACTTGATGGGAACACCCTCGTCTTTCTCGACGAGGTTCAGGAATGCCCCCGAGCTCTCACGGCACTCAAGATGCTGTGTGAGCAGCGGCCAGAGGTGCCTGTGGTGGCCGCAGGCTCCCTTCTTGGCATCGCACTGAGCCGCGCAAACGACGCGCAGGGTAACTTGGCCCGCATATCATGGCCTGTCGGCAAAGTCGAGTACCTGAATATGCACCCCATGACATTCAGGGAGTTCTTACACGCTGTGGGCCAGGGCCCGTTGGCTGAGCTCATCCGGCCCGATGCGATCGAGCTGGCAAGCGCGATGGGCGAAACGTATGAGGACCTGCTGCGCAGCTACCTGTTCACGGGCGGCATGCCCGAGGCGGTGCAGGCATACGTGGATACGCGCATGCTAGGTGCAGCACGCAACGTCCAGCAACGTCTTCTGCTCGACTACGAGCATGATTTTGCGAAGCACGTGAGATCCGCATCGGAGGCGGAGCATATCCGAGAGCTGTGGCGATCGATCCCAACGCAAATTGCCCGCGAGACGGGAAGCAACAGATTCATATACGCTCAGGTAAAGAGGGGCGGTCGAGGCCGAACGTACAAGGATGCCGTATCGTGGCTCACCGACTCGGGCCTTGTTACCAGGGTCCAAAGAATCACAAGACCCAACATCCCGCTTCGGACCTACGAGGATGACAGCTCGTTCAAGCTCTACCTGCTCGATGTGGGGCTGCTGGGCGCCGCACTGCACCTCGACGTGCGGACCATCTTGAGGGGAAACGAACTCTTCACGCACGCAAAGGGCGTCTACGCCAAGCAATACGTATGCCAACAGCTCGTCGCGGCAGACGGAATCAGGCCCTCGGTCACTGGCAGCGAGTCACAGACGACCAGCATGGCCCCCTGGTACTGGTCGGCGGACGGCAAGCGCAGCAAGGGCGAGGTCGACTTTTTGTATGAGTGCGACGGCAGGGTAGTTCCCCTGGAGGTCAAGGCGGGCACAAGCGTCAAGAGCGGAAGCATTGCCAGGTTTGTGAAAGAACACGGCATCACGCGGAGCCTTCGGCTGTCGCTGAAGGGCTATGCCGACCAGGGCTGGATCGTCAACTATCCGCTCTATGCGGCAAATCTACTGCCGCTCGTACCGTAAGCGCCTGCCCATGGCGCCATGCGGGCACAGGCTGCGAACTATATTGGTCGTAGAGCATAGTAAACCTTGGACGCGGTAGGAGCACTGGGGGACAGGTGGCAGCGCAGGCCGCACTGCCACTCGATGGTGAACGTACGGGGCCGCACGCTCAGGGCCGAGTGGCAGTGCGAATTGATATGTCCTTTGGGGCCGTAGGCATCATACCGGTGTCGAGGTAGGCCTCGACCAAAGGCACCTCGACCAGGGCGTGCACCTCATTTCGTCTAGCCGAGCGCACTGAGATCCACCTCATACGGCAGGGTCTCTGGATGCGATCTTGGCTCGAGGAACATGCTCATGTAGAGGGGCAGGTATGTGATCGCCCCCGACTGCCTGACGTTGCCCTTGCATAGGATATAGGCATGCCCAAGATCCCATTCGGAGACCTTGAGCAACTTGTCGAGGGCAGGGTGGGACGTCCAGTCATTTCCAGACTTCACCTCGATGGGTATGACATCACGTCTGTCTTGGACGACAAAGTCGACCTTGCCATAGCGCTTCGCGTTGAAGTAGTGGAGCTTGAAGCCATGGGCATCCAGCTCCTGCGCCACCACATTCTCCATGATTGAACCAAGGTTAACGTGCAGGTTTCCTTTGAGCAGATCAAATTGGATGTCGTCCATAGAGGCGGCACATAGCAGCCCGACGTCACCCATGAAGAGCTTGAAGAGGCTGCGTTTCTCGTTTGCCTGAAGCGGTGCCACTGGCAGCGTGACGTTATAGCAGGGAAGCGCGACGCCCGCATCTGCCAACCAGAGGAAGCTGCTCTCGTAACGGTTCTGGCGTGCGGTCTTCCTAAGATCCGCCAGTACGAAGCGGCGAAGTTTGTCATCGAGCTGAGAGGGCATCGCATCGAATATCTGGCGTGCCTTGATCTTGTCAGCGCCATCAGCATACTTGCTTATGTCCTGCCGATACAGCTCTATGATATCCTGCTGAAGACGTATCGCCTGCGTGACATCATGGGTATCCACGTAGCGCTGCACAACCTCAGGCATACCGCCGATAACCATATAGGCGTAGTAGAGCCCAAGCATGGTCTGGTGAATTGCCTCAGGTATCGGCGTTCGATCATCGAAGTGAGTCCTCAGCGTTTCGATGGTCTCCTTCTGGACCCCACTGGCCCAACAGAACTCCTCAAAGTCCAACGGATGCATCCGAAGCCGCTCCTCGAACCCCACCGGATAGGACGGTACCTCTCTCGCCCTGACGCCTGGCAGCGACCCCGTCTCCACATAGTCGAAACGACCATCCTCCACAAGAAACTTGATAGCGGTACGTGCGAAAGGACACTCTTGGATCTCGTCGAGCAGGACCAGGGTGCTTTCCGGCTCCAATGGCATGCGGAGGAAGGCAGTCAGGTTCGAGACGATAGTGTTGGCATCCAGGCTGCCAGAGAATATTTCCCGAGCACGTGGATCCTGAAGAAAATTCAACTCGGCAAAGCTGCGATATCGTTTCTTTGCGAATGCCCTGATGGCTGTGGTCTTGCCCACCTGCCGCGCCCCTGTGATAAAGAGGGCCTTATGGCCTCGTGAGGCCTCCCAGCGAAGGAGTGAGTCAGTGACCTTGCGTGTGAGCATGTCGTTCCTACAGCCTACCTACTGCGGCATGAATGTGCGGCCGATCATCAAGTGCAACGCTATTCCTAATCTAATGAGTCAAATTGTAACGTTTTTCTTATTTTTACACAAGATCGCGCAACGTTTTTCCTATCTCAAAACTCTGGGAGAATTCGTGAGCGCGTGACAAAACCGGCTAATCGGGTCGAATCTCTGGGCCGCTCGAGCCAACAGGGATACCAGAGGCAGGATCTGTACATGTTGTGCCAACGCTTGAGTACCTCCGTGGATTCGGGTGTGTTCTTTCAAGTACGCAGAAATCGTCTATAGCACAGCGCTACTCATTGTTCACGTTTCCATGAGGGGTGACTACCCGCACCAAGCGCCGCCCGTCGGCATTGTCACCCTTCTGGGTCTGGTCATCATCGCGGTTGTCCAGTGCTGACGACCCGGCGCGCCGATACGGGTAACTTCCAGAGACGCATGCGCTACTACACCTCGCTCGTGACGGCGGACAGGACGAGGCCGGGCACCCCCTTCGCGGACGTCCCGGACGTCTGCGTGGCGCTCGTCTGCGAGTTCGACCCTCTCGGGGAGGGACGCCCGCTGTATCATGCGGGCAGGGTCGTCCGGGAGAGCGGGCGGGCGTTCGAGAACGGACTCGAGGAGGTCTACGTGAGCGCACTGGCGCGGGGCGACAGCGACGTCTCCGCCCTCATGAGGCTCTTCGTCGAGGGCGGGACGTACGATGAGGGGTGCTTCCCGGAGACGTCGAGGGTAAAGCGCAGGCTCAGGGAGACGGAGGAGGGAAGGATGGCCATGGGCAGCATGGTGGAGGAGATACGGGCCGAGGGCAAGACCGAGGGCGTGCTCGAGACGCTCTGCAGGCTCGTGCGCGACGGCCTCGTGAGCGTGCAGGACGCCGCCGCCTCGGCGGGGGTGGACGCCGACGATATCAGGCGCGCGCTCGCGGCGGAGGGATGAGGTCGACCGCAGAGGGGTGACGTGCTTGGCCCGTCGGCGGTCGGGGACTGACGTACGCTCGTGACCTGGCCTTACCGGACAGGCTCTTGACAGGCTGAGGCCCCATATCTCGCCAGTAGGTCGTCCTCATGCTTCACGAGGTACTCGCGCATGAACGGCATCGAGAACGCCACATACCCGGGTGCCGTGGCCTCGATGATCTGGCGGCTAATGAGCATCCTGCGGTACGTGTTGGCGCTGGCGGCCGGTTTTCCCATACGCCTCGCGACCGCGGCGGTGGAGGATGCGGCATTGTCTTCAGTCATGGCCAAAAGATAGTCCAGCGCGGGCTTGGTGAGTCCGGCAAGCGCCGTCTCGATCACCGACTGCCCATATTGCCTGACCGCCGCCGCCGTCCCACGACGCACGTCCTCCACGTCTATGGTCACGGACTCTGCGACGTGGCGCCGCCCCTCTCGCCAGGTGTAGTATCCGACGAGTTGGATGAGATACGCATAGCCGCAGGTGTCCGCAGCGGCCTGCGCGAGCGCAGCGTCTTCGATCGCAAGCCCCGAGGCCTCGATGGTCTTCCTGAGCGCTCGCGCGACATCAGCCCTCGGGATGCTCGCAAGCTCCTCTGCCTGGGCACGACGCAAGAACGTGACGCCCTCGCCGTTCAGAAGATCGAGCACTCCCGTCGTGATGCCCGCGAATAAGAGACCGACATTTTGCCCCTCGCGAATCATGTACTGCACGTTTGCAGCGATGACAGCCATGTCGTCACGTGAGGCATCCTGCGCCTCGTCCACCGTGATGAGCAGGCCTGCGCCATCCTGCGAGAGGGACCGTGTGGCACGGGCGAACGCCTCGCGAAACGAGGGTTCCCTGCCAGAGTCGCCAATCTTTGCCCCTGCCGACACAAACGGAAGGGAAATCTGGACGTTCAGGTCTCTGAGCCGAGTGTCCCCCACGAGCTGTTCCTGAATCGAGGCGCAGAGAGCCTCCTTGCCCGACACGTTGACGACAGACCACCCACGCCTGGTGGCGATGTCGCCAAGCGCCGTCAGGAGCACCGTCTTTCCGGAACCGCGAGGTCCGGTAATGCGCATGAGGCGACCAGGCGCACCCGGACCCTCATCCAGACCATCCATAAAGTCATCGATCACCGATTCGCGGCCGACGAGCACCGGTAGGGTCATGCCTGCGGTTGGCTTGAAGGGATTAACGTAGATCTGACGCTCGGGCAAGGCTACTCCCGTCTCTTGCTGATAGAGATCGTATCTCTAGAAAGTATAGAGGACCTAGAAATTATAGAGAATCTAGAAGATATAGAAGTTCTCAAACGACGTCATGACACCATCAGGGGTCTTGCCGGATGACAACCGCCAGCTTTCGTGACAGTCACGCGCCAGGGCCCGTCTCGTCAGGCCCCGAGGGATCCAAGGAACCCCCCGGGAATCTGCGGGGCACTTTCCCTGGAACGTTTGCCCAGTTGGCGTATATTCTTAGGTACCCCAGAATCTGCGGGGCACTATCGTGGGGGCGCCCACACGGTTGGCGCTCACCCTGAGGAACCTGAGGAACCGCCCGGGAATCTGCGGGGCACTATCGTGGGGGCGCCCACACGGTTGGCGCTCACCCTGAGGAACCTGAGGAACCGCCCGGGAATCTGCGGGGCACTATCGTGGGGGCGCCCACACGGTTGGCGCTCACCCTGAGGAACCTGAGGAACCGCCCGGGAATCTGCGGGGCACTATCGTGGGGACATTTGCCCAGTTGGCGTATATTCTTAGGTACCCCAGAATCTGCGGGGCACTATCGTGGGGGCGCCCACACGGTTGGCGCTCACCCTGAGGAACCTGAGAAACCCCCGGGAATCTGCGGGGCACTATCACGCTGTCTAGCAGGCAGGCCGACAGTCAGAACGGCAGCCTCGCTCACTCGTCGTTGTGCGCAACGACCATGACCACGTTGCCACCCAGCAGAAGCACGACGCCGAGGACGACAAGCACGGTCTGAGTCGGCTCCGCCACGAAGTCGGCGGGCAGGTACAGCCCACCCATCAGCAGAAAGATGCTGATGATGATCGCGACGAGACCAAGCATCTTCTGTGTCGCCTCACTCATCACCTTGCCTCCTCGCCCCTGCCGTCGCCGCAGCGGGAGTCATCCGGCTGTGCGCCTCCCTGCACCGGCGCCGCACCCCAGCCGCGCGCCCGCTCGCCTGCCTGCACCATGCGACGATAGACGCCACCCAGCGCCATCAACTCGTCGTGCGAGCCGCACTCGAGCACCTGACCGTCACCCACGACCGCAATCCTGTCGGCGTTTCGGATGGTGGGCAGCTTATGGGCGATCACCAATGTCGTCTTGCCGCGACACAGCTCCGTCATGGCCTGCTGTATATGGCGCTCGTTGTCGGCGTCGATGCTGGCGGTCGCCTCGTCGAGCACGACGATGGGCGCATCCTTGAGGATCGCCCGGGCGATGGAGACGCGTTGCGCCTCTCCGCCGGACAGGCTGGTGCCGCCCTCACCGACCATCGTGTCGAAGCCGTAGGGCATACGCATGACGAAGCCGAGGCAACATGCCTTCCGGGCAGCCTCGTACACCTCCTCGCGCGTTGCGCCGGGCCTACCCATGGCGATGTTGTTGAACACCGTGTCCTGGAACAGGTAGACGTTCTGGAAGACCATGCTGATCTGAGCCATGAGCGCCGAGAGCGGCAGCCGTCGCACATCGACGCCGCGCAGCAGCACCTGACCCGCAGAGACGTCCCAGAATCGTGTCAGGAGGTTCGCAAGGGTGGTCTTCCCGCCTCCCGACTGCCCTACCAGGGCGACCATCTGACCGCAGTCGGCTGCCAGGGAGACGTCCGTAAGCACCTTTTTCTCGCCGTAGGAGAAGGACACGTGCGAGAACTCGATCTCGTGACTGCCTAAGGCAGCTGCGGCAGCCGCATCGGGCAAGTCATCCGTGCCCGCATCCTCCAGCTCGTCTTGGGAGAACAGGGACTCGATGCGGTTCAGAGCGCTCTCCATGATGGTCAGGCGCGTGCTCTGCTGGTATAGGTCCCTCAGCGGTCCAAACAGCTGGAACAGGAACAGCGCAATACCAACGAACGTGTCGGGCGTCATGGCGCCCTGTTCCAGCTGCCATACGGAGAGCGCAAGCACCGCCGCCGACCCCAGGCCATACAGCGCCAGGAGCGCCGCCTCGAAGGGCGACTGCTCGCAGGCGAAGCGCAGGCTGGTATCCCGCGTGGTCGCGAAGCTATCGCGTAGATCCTGCGCCCCCTCGCCCGTAAGGTTATAGCTCTTGACGACTGCGAGGCCCTCGACGTACTCGAGCACCGAGTCGGTCAGTCGCTCGATCGTCCGCTGGCGAACGTCTGAGTTGCGACGCGCCTGCGCGAGCATCGGTTGGGCGACCAGGACGGCGATGAGCTCGACCGCCAGCACGGTCGCCCCGACGAGAGGGCTCATCGTGAACAGGAACGCCGTCAGGATGACCTGGGAGAAGACGTCGCTCATGACGTTCGCGACGATCGACATGCTCTGCTCCTCGATATAGACCATATCGGCCGAGAGGATGGAGCTGATGCGCCCGATGTTGCCTGCGGTGAAGAACCCCATGGGGAGGCGGCGTAGGTGCTGGCCCAGCTCGACGCGCTTGTCAGCGAAGATCTCGTAGCCCGTCCCCGACTGCAGGCGATCGGCAAGGTACTGGAAGATCGACTGGAGCAAGAGGAGCACCAGCATCCCCGCCGCAAGAAGGCAGCAGGAAAGCGGCGTCGCCTGGCCCGCCATGAGGAGGCGCAGCGCCATGATGGCAAGCATCAAAGGAGCGGTGGCGCACAGCGCCCTCAGAAACGCAAAGACATAGGCGATCCGCACGCGCCGTGCGTAGGGTCCCGAGAAGGCAAGGATGCGGTGGACGAGGCCTAGCATGATAGTGCCTCCCTGCCGCCTGCGCCCTGAGCGTCGATGCGCCCACCATCCCTGAGCGTCCAGCCACTCACCTGCTCGGAGGCGTCCCACAGCGCTCTGTACTCGGGACAGGACGAGAGAAGCTCGCCCTGCGTCCCCTCTGCGAGGACACGACCCCGATGCAGCATGATGATCTTGTCGGCACCAACGATGGAGCGGAGCTTGTGGGCTATGACGATGACCGTCTTGCCCGCGATGATCTCGCGGATGGCAAGGCTCATCCTCTGCTCGTTCTCCGGGTCGACGAACGCTGTCGCCTCGTCGAGCACGACGATGGGCGCATCCTTGAGAATTGCCCGGGCAAATGCGATGCGCTGGCGCTGGCCACCCGACAGTCGCCTTCCCGCCGTTCCCGCATTAGTGTTGTAGCCTTTTTCCAGATCTCTGATAAAATCGTCGCATTGCGCCCGCTTGGCGGCCTCAATAACCTCCTCGTCGGTCGCGTCGGGCCGGCCGACGCGGATGTTCTCGAGGATGCTCCTGTCAAAGAGGAACAGGTCCTGCGACACATAGGATATCTGCTCGCTCAGGGCGACCTGGGTCATATCGTCGATGTGCTGACCACCTATAGAGATGGAGCCGCCCGCCACATCGTAGTGGTGGACCAGAAGGCGCGCGATGGTGCTCTTGCCACTTCCGCTCTCCCCCACCAGCGCGGTCATGCGGCCCTCATCGGCCGTGAACGAGATACCCTTCAGCACCTCGGCATCGCGATATGCGAAACGCACGTCCTCAAACACCACCCTGTGGCCCCGGCCGGCAAAGTCCGCGCTCCCCGACTTAAGTGGCGCCTGGTCCAAGGCCTTCTCAAGCACTTGGATCTTGAAGCTCACCTGAGGGATGGCACCGATGAACGCCATGCAGTGCAGCAGCAGCGGTCCTATTCCGAAACTCAGGCACAACACCAGCACGCAGCTCGAGAGCGTCATCCGCCCCAGCAGCACCATGAGCACCCCAAATGGCAAAGAGTACAGCACGATGCTCGAGAACAGGCTGCCGTAGAGCGCCATCCAAGGCCAGCAGATCCTGTACCATCCCAGGGCCTGGTCGCGATAGCCCGACACCGCACGCTCGAACTTCTCGCCGGAATCAGCCTGACGGTTGAACACGCGTACGACCTCCATGCCCTCCACGTATTCGACGATGGTGTTGTTCAGGCGCTTCGTCGCGGCAAAGTAGCTGCCCATTTTGTCGATGCCCACGCCGTACATCTGCCGGGACACGATGACGCCAAGCCCCACCACGATGAGGGTGAGAAGCGCCATCTGCCAGTCAACGGCAAATGTCGTCAGGAGCACGACCGCGACAACGGCGATGTTTGCCGCACCCTCGGGGATCATGTGTGCTAGCAGGAGCTCTATGGACTCGATATCGTCGGTGAACAGCTTCTTCACTGCCCCCGCGCCCAGATCCCTCACCGTCCCGATAGACTGGCCGTCTAGTCGCTCCTGCAAAAACTTACGCAGATTCTCGAGCGTGCTGAACGCTGCCTTGTGAGAAAGCACCAAGCCCACCGTGTAACTTGCGGCATGCACGACCTCGCAGACGGCAATCGCTGCAACAGCGGGGGCTGCGGCGGCAAGCGTAACGGTACCACCCGAAAGAGCCGCATCGATAAGGCCGTAGATGAGCAGGTAGGGAACGACGCTTGCCAGGGCCCCGACGATCATCAGCGTCGCCGCGAGCGCGATCGACCTTCTCTGCTCACCCGCATAGCGCAGGATCTTGCCCACCGCACCGGTGCGATCGCGCCTTTTGCTGGTGCTCTCATCACTGGGAGACAGAAAATAGCCGCGCACGCGGGCCGCGCCCTCATCGTCGAGCGGATAGAGCGCCACGGCCCGACCGTCGCGCACATGCAGCACGTGCGTGCAGCACTGCAAGATGAGTTCGGGGTCGTGCGTGATGATGAGCGAGCAGAGCACCTTGTCGCGCATGGCGCGCAGAAGCGTGCCGAAGCGCTCCATGCCGCGACGGTCGAGGCCACTTGTGGGCTCGTCGTAGAACAGGATGTCCTTGCCTGCGCAGAGCGCCGAGGCAATGGCCACGCGCTGCTTCTGCCCGCCCGAGAGCGAGGCGGGGTGACGGTCCTTGTACTCGAGCAGGCCCAGGCCCTCAAGAACCCGATCGACCTCCTCCTCGGAGACTGACGCGTTCAGGCTGACCTCCTCGGCCACGTCATCCGCGAACAGCTGACGGTTGACGTCCTGCATCACCATAAAGCTTCTCTTGGAACGCGTCCGTGCGGTCTCGAAGGTCCCGCCTATCGCCACCGTGCCGTCGGAGGGGATGATGCCACAGAGGGACTCAGCCAAGGTACTCTTGCCGCAGCCGTTGTCCCCTATCACCGCCACCACGCTATGCTCGGGAAACGCGATGCGATCCACGTCTAAGATGCGCGTGCTGCCCCGGCTACAGCTGAGGTCGACCGCCTCGAGGGCGGGGCGCCCGACAGTGCGGGCGTCGGCGTGGGCATCGTCGTATGGGCCATCCTGCCCTTTGCCACCGCTGCCATCCGGGCCGCCACCGGCGGGCGACGTCGTCCTGACCTTGACGAGCCGACGCAGGTCGGTGCAGCGCAGGCCCAGCTCTGACAGCCGGGCGTCGTCGAGCAAGCGCAGCTCCTGCGTGGAGAAGGTCCTCTCGATACGCCCGTCCTTGACGTAGACGAACTCATCGGCCAGATCCATCAGGTAGTGGAGGCGATGCTCCGACAGCACGATGGTCTTGCCCTCGTCCTTCATCTTCGCCAAGATGTTGTGCAGGCGTCGTATCGCCTTCTTGTCGAGATTCGCCGACGGCTCATCCATCACGAACACGCGTGGTCCGGACGCGTAGACCGAGCCGCAGGCAATCTGCTGCTTCTCGCCGCCGGAAAGCTCAAAGATGTTGCGGTCCATCAGCGCGTCAAGCTGCATGTCGATGCGCGTCCTGTCAAGCCTGCGGCGCATCTCGTCACGAGACAGAGCTTGGTTCTCGCAGCCAAACACCAGCTCACCTGTGGTGTCCACGTTAAAGAACTGGCTCTTGGGATTCTGAAATACACTGCCGATGAGCGCCGCCGTGTCATGGAGCTCTGCGGTGGTGGTGCAGATGTCGTCCACATAGACGGCACCTTCCATCTCGCCCTCATAGAAATTGGGGGCAAGGCCGTTTATCAGGCGCGTGAGGGTCGTCTTTCCACATCCGCTCTCGCCGACAAGCACCGTGAAGGCCCCGTCTGCTATCGTGAGATCGATATGATCGACGCCGTCTCCGGTGCCGTTCTCGCCACCGTAGTGAAAGCTCACGTCATCGAAGCGGATCATAGGCTGCTCATTCCTGATGCCCTGAAGGCAAGTATCCAGGCGGCAACTATGATAAAGAGACTGATCGCTATGAGGTCGGCACCGCGAAGCTGCACCAGCTCGAAGGAGCTGCGCTTGCGCGTACTGTCCATCCCACGTGCCAGCGAGGCTGCGGCCAGCTCCTCCATAACACCGACGGAGGAGAAGAGCAGGGGTACGAGGATGTACTCGATGGTCAAAAGTGGATGTCGAATGATCGCCCCCGGCGTCATCGATATGCCACGAAACGCCATCGCCTTGCGCACGCCGCTCCACTCGTCCTGCACCGTCGGGATGAAGCGGAACAGCACTGCCAGAGGGATGACAAGGGTCATGGGCAGGTGCATTGCCTGGAACGCCGAGAGGAACTGGCTCACCCGCGTGGTGCGCACGAGCAAAAGAAAGGAGACCATGATGGGAAAGAAGAACACGAAAAGCGAGATAAGCCCCATACACACGCTAACGACCGCCTCTGCACCCTGCTCCCCTGACGCCTCAATGCACTGACGGATAAACAGGATGACATAGAGGCTCGCAAGGCATTTGAGCGCCAAGGCCTGCTTTCCGGACAGGGCGAGCATGACGCACTGCAGCGTACCGACCACCAGGATGGGAAGGTTGCCGTGCATCGAGAGGCTTAGAAAGCAGCTCACAAAGAAGACCAGCAACTTCGTACGCGGATCAAAGCGAATACGCGCCCCTGAGTCATCACCGTAGAGCTCGAACTCCACCTAGACGATCCCAGCCTTGGCAAAGTGCTTCTTCACGAGCCTGCTCGCGACAAGGGCGCCAACGGCCCCTCCGACAAGCGCAAGGGCGATGGTGAACACGTAGAAGCCGGATCCGAAGAGAGTCTCGTATGCCTTTGCACGAGCTTCCCCATAATAGTCTTGCGTAACCTTAAGAGAATCTTGAAGATTGAACACAAAGCTCAGATACGGTGCTGCCATCGTGAGGTTAAAGAACACATACGAAAGGAGGTACATCTTCTTTGAAGCATACTTACCCAAGAAGATCATAAGCTCGGCGATGAGCGAGGCACCAAGAACCACTGCAAGCGAGTACCACGTAAGATGGCCGGTCGCCAAGATAAAGAGCACCCCCAAGATAAGCGCCGCACCAAACTTATGTATTTTGAGCACGTAGAGCATGTAGATTGTGCCGCACACAGTGCCGACGGTGAGCGGGGCGATGAAATACAGGATGGGGAGCACTATGCCCGAGCCCATCACGACGATGAGCATCGCCACGATGTAGAGTGCACAAAACGCACCGGCGTAGATGAGGTCCTTCGTGTTCAGCTTCCCACCGCCCTTGGTGGCGGCTTGGACTTGGGATTCCTGTGCCATGCTATCCTCCTCTTGCAATAGTGTTAAAAGCAGCTAACCAAATGGTGCGACACACTATACGTTTTCCTACACAGCATGTCAACCATAGCGTACTTACTGCAGCCACTGCACTATGAGTCGGAGAAGAAGTGCGTTTACTGGGCAGCGTGCGGAGCCTGTGCATCCGTAGTGCGCCCCATGCAGGGCCGAGAGGAAGGAATGCGAATGAGAAGAGGCGGGCTGATACGTTGCTTGCTGAGCGTATGCACTCCCACAAGCCAACCCGTCCGCGCCTCGTGGAGCGCATACCGCCCACACGGGCATGGCTTGGGCTTCAACCGCAACGCCATGTGGGGTTCACGGCCGGGACGGGCGCGATCCGCCCCGGCCGTCCGGGACTATGCCGAGGTAGCCATGTAGAAAACGGGCAGGCCAAGAAAAAGAAAGTCAAGGAGCCAGTGCCCAATGACAAGAGGGACGGTCTTCCTCTTCCATAGCCAGAGGCCACCAAAGAGTAGTCCGGCAAAGAGGGTGGTCAGCGCCCTGGACAGCATCTGCTGCCCGTCAGGAACAGCAAACCCGATATGCTGGAGCCCAAAGAAAACAGACACAAGAAGCAGTGCCGGGACCTGGCCCATGCGACGCGCGAGGCGAGGCAGAAGGTAGGAACGATACAGCCCCTCCTCAGCGAAGGCTATGGTCAGCGGCATAACGGCAAGAGCAAGAGCGCCGAGCCACAGCGGGGGAACGAAACTCGAGGGTTGGGCGGGCGGGGCACCGTGATAGACGATAAGGTTCGCCAGAATGGTCGAGACAAAGAAGCCAACGATTATGATGAGTGAAAACAGGAGTCCCCACGCGATGTCGGCGCCACCGGTCGGAACATAGAGGTCACGCAGGCGTCGTCCCTCCCCTCTCATAAGGTGAGCCAGCGTAGCGAAGGTGATGGCATCGACGGCAATGATGCCGAGGTCGGTCCACAGAAGCGATTGCCCCGCAAGGTGAAGGCACACCCCCATAAGGAGGATGAGGACAAAACGAAGCGACAGGGCAAGGGCGAGGTGAGGCATGGGAGCGACAGGCTCTCCTATGCTGCCGTGAGTGTCCCCGTCCCCAGATGAGGCGGACCGAGGCTGCAAGAGGTCTGTGTTCTCGTTCATGGTGGTCTGGTTTCCTTTCGACTTCCACGCCATCAGAGCGTAGCGGATTATATCACCTGTTGCGTCGTCAGCATGACCAGTACAGTTTCAGCATTCGCTGCACCCGATGCCCTGTTGCCGCGCAGCGAGACAGGAAGACGGGATGCCCATAGAACCTTTTGACAGCGGGGCTCTCGCTGGTGACCTTACCCTGAGTTCTTGGCACCTCCTTAGCCCACAACTGGCAGCCTGATGGTGACCCGGCCTGACCTAGGGCGCGCCTTCAGCGAGGCCCTCTGTCCAGACTGCGCCTTTCCGTGCAGTCGGGCCCGCCGGCCGAGGCCTGCGGGCCCCGGCGCACCCCCCGCAGGCTGGCGGGGGGTTGCTCGAGCGCATTTGCCCAGTTGGGCCACTCTCCATAGTGCCCCGCAGGCTGGCGGGGGGTTGCGCCCCACGCCTCCCGGGCGGTGATGTGACGGAAAGGCGCATTCTGCGCAAC